>VOFJ01000703.1_pt1 | contig 68541 bp, 76 predicted proteins | sample 5384081 | NCBI WGS metagenome assembly VOFJ01 (sample SAMN12384729, study PRJNA508395) | human gut metagenome | isolation source: healthy gut I | host: Homo sapiens | reverse complement strand
CAGGGTGCTGGTGTACCCTGACAAGCGCATTGAGATCGCATACAAAATCCAAGACATTTTCGCTTGAGGTGGCAGTCATGAAAATTGCTTTCTATTGCAGAGTGGACGGACAGGGCTTTGGCTTTGTCCTCCCCGATGAAGCTGACAAGCTCCGCGAGTTTTTCGCCGAGCATCAGGATAAGCCTGCGCTTGAAAATCCATCAGGCGTAAGCTAAAAATTTTTGTCGTGTGCTTGACATACGGGTGCCTGAGGTCGTGAAAACGCACCTGTTTGCAGTTTGCATGCTCCAGAATCAGCTGCAATCGGTCGTAGACCGAACCGGGGTTGAGCGGCAGATCCTCCAGCACCGGCGACGGGAACATCCAGCGGGAGTGGACGCTTTCGCGGTATTCTCTCAACACCTGCACGACGGCGGGCGGCAGCACCAGCTTGCGGATGGAGCTTTTCGTCTTCGGCACGCTCATCACGATCTTGCCCCGAACGAGACTGACCTGTTTGCTGATCGTGAGGACGCCCGTTTCAAAATCGAGGTCGTCCCATTGCAGCGCCAGCAGTTCCCCGCGCCGCAGACCCGTTGCCAAATCCAGCAGAAACAGCTCATAGTACCCCTCGGCTTGCGCCTGAATGAGAAACCGCTGCAATTCGTCCCGCGCCAGCACCTGCATCTCGCGCGCCTTTTTGGGCGGCAGCTTGCAGCCCTCGGCGGGATTGGTGCGGATGAGTCCATCCTGCACAGCCCGCTGCAGCGCCGAGCGGCAGGTCGCGTGGCACATCCGTACCATACGGTCAGACAGCCCCTCGCCGTAGCACTCCGTGCGCGTCTTGCGGCCGCTCTTTTTGAGCCGCGCGTAAAACTGCTGGAGGTCGTTCTGTGTCAGCCTGTTCAGCGGAATTTCGCCCAGCTCCGGCTTGATGTGCAGGCGGATGCGGTCTTCATAGCCGGACTGCGTCGAGGTGCGGATATTCGGCTTGCAGTGCGTTTCGTACCAGTAATCCAGCCAGTCTGCAAAGCGCATCTCCGGCCGCAGCTTGTCCGACGGAATGCCGCCGAGCTGCGTTTTGAGTGCCGCCAGCTTTCGGCGCACTCGCGCTTGCTCTTGCCGAAGACGGCCTTTGTTTTCGGGTAGCCGTGATCGTCGTAACCGACGACGTACCGCCCCTCCCAGCGTCCGTCTGCGCGCTGACGGATCAGTCCGTCGCCTGCTTTTCGTTTCTTTGCCAAGGCTTCAGCTCCTTTCCGAATAAGTCCTCCATGAAGCCGCCGACGATGCCGCCCGCGGCTTCGCGCATATCCGGCGTGACGTGCGTGTAGGTGTCGAGCGTGAAGCTGGCGTTCGTGTGTCCCAGAATCCCGGCCAGCGTTTTCGCGTCCACGCCGCTGGTGAGGGCGTGTGTCGCGAATGTGTGACGAAGATCATGAAAGCGAATGCTCGGCAGTCCCGCTTCCTCCAACAGCGTTTTGAGCCGCCGGTATGCCGTTCCCGGATTCATCGGCAGCTCCGGGCTGGTCGGCTGCGGGAAAATCCATTGGCTGATGGAGGCTTTCTTCCGCGCCCGCAGCAGCGCCGCGACGCTCTCCGGCAGGATGATCGTGCGGTTGCCCTGGCTCGTTTTCGTGTCGCCGAGGGCGTAGACGCCCTGCCCCTTGCTGTGCAGCGTCCGGGAGATTCCGAGCGTCCCGGCCTTCGCGTCGAAGTCGCGCCACATGAGCGCGCAGATCTCGCCGCGCCGCAGGCCGGTCATAAGCTCCGTGTAGAAGAAATCCCGCCAGACATCGTCGTTCTGAACCGCTTGCAGGAACGTGTCCAGCTCCTGTTCGTTCAGCACCTGCATCGGCTTGTAGTTTAGCTTCGGCGCAGTTGCGTTCTCGGTCGGATTTTTCGGAATGATGTGCTCCTGCACCGCAGCCTTCATCGCGCCGTGCAGCATCGTATGGATGTGCCGCACCGTCGAGTCGGAGAGCCGTTTGCTGCCCTCCGCGTCTTCGCGCACGCGCCCGCCGTTTTTCAGCCGCCGGTACATCCGCTGCACGTCCTGTGTCGTGATGAGCGAAACCTGCTTGCCGCCGAGCTGCGGCTTGATGTAGTTTTCGATATAATTGCGGTAGCCTTCCAGCGTGCCCGGCCGGATCGTGCCGTCCTTGTATTCCGCGAGCCAGCGATCCAGCCACTCGCCCAGCGTCATGCGGCTGTCCTCGGTCAGCTCCACGTCCTGATAGCATTCGATGCTCTGGTGGAGCTTTTCCGTCAGCGCTTTCTGCGTCTTCGCGTAGACGTGCCGGAAGATCGGGTCGCCGTTTGCCTTGTGCCCCACGACGATGCGCCCCTCCCAGCGCCCATCGTCGCGCTTTCTGACCATCCCGTCTCCGGATGGCCGCCGTTTTCCCATATGCAGGACTCCTTTCTTTCATGGCTTTCTCTAACAACTACCACGCGGGAGATACAATAGCAACCTCCCGCGTGGAGAGTTATCAGAAAGTTATCATTTTGGTTTGCTTTTGTCGATTGTGTGGGTTATTTGACTTGTGGTCTGCAACACGGTTTGCTATAATATAGAAAATGCTTTTCCCACGCTCGGTTTTATTTCGCGAAATTTGCAAGGCGTGTTATGACACGTTCTATGAGGAGGATGCTATATGGGCAACAAACCGAATGATGCCGCCAGGGAACCTCGGCTCTCACCGTCAATCAAGGATCTTGCAGCGAAAGCAAAACAGGCAGCGGTCAAGGCGCAGGGTACGGTGCTCAAAGCCGTTGACAAAAATGGAAACGGAAAAATCGATGCTGAGGACTTTGGCATTACCAAAGAATCCATGCAGGATGCCGCACAGAAGCTCAAAGCCAGTGCAAACCGCATTGGAGAAAGCCTCAATGATGCAAAGACAGAGCTTGACCGCAGGGTACTGCGTCCTGTTTTCAAAGAGGACTTGTATTAGGAAGATGGACGGCCTTTGCTCAAATATTACGTATATGTACGTTACAGTGGACACTGTAGCCCCTCAAATCTTCTTTGATAATGAGTTTGAAACATACGAAGAAGGCATCTACCTACATGGAATATGCTCTAAAGACACAATTGAAGTTTGGCTGGACGGTGAATATGTCTATATGTCGGATGTCCCCGATTTTGGCATATATTTTGAGCTTACGCCCGGCGAACATAAAATGGTATTCGAGCTCTATGATAGGTGTGGAAACAAAACAACCAAAGAAATTGTGCTTCAAAGGTACGTGAATTAAAGGTTTTTGTCAAAGAGATAGGGGGGCACCTCCTAACTCTTTGGCGCAGGAGGAGGCAAAGTGCGTGAAAATAAAAACATTAGTCCCAATCCTTCTGGGTTTTGTGCTCGCCGCCGGAATCGGCGTATACGCTTATCAGAAGAACGCCCCCGGCAAAGAAGAATACATGGCTGCGGCAATTGCGTATTTGGAGGAGCAGAAAACGGCTCTAGATGGTGCAGAAACGATTCCAATGGATATAGACTGGGCGACCGGCAGAGTTATTCGCATACACGCAGACAGCCCATATACTATCGACAGAATCATCTCATATTTAACGAATGTGACAGAGGTGTGTCGGGTTGAAGACATTCCTGAACTGGCGTACCCGCTCGTGTATGTAGGAGATAAGATATCAGGAAACAATGAAAAATTGTATTATTCCGCAGACAAAAAAATCCTCGAGTTTACTCTGAGCGAAACGGACAGCCTTGCGTTCCTTCTTTATCTCACAGGGAGCGGCTCACTATACCCCGAGATCAAGGAGTTCTTTATCGAGGGCGTGATTCGACAACTTCAAAATGAAATTAACTTTGGAGACTCAGACATCCTAAAATTTAGTAACGGCCATCTGGAAAGCATAGACATCAAAACGCAAGAAACTGCGGAAGTGCTTTTTGAATGTATCAGAAACTGTGTTCAGATAAATGACCTTACGGATGTCAGTCTTGAGCCAATGGCGCTTCCGATCCTAGTAAACGGGCGAGGCGCAGGTACATTTGAGATGTTCTTTGCAACTTATCAGGAAACGGGACAGTTTATTTGCATTAGCTTTGCCCCAGAGGATTCAGCACGCTTTCAAGATTATGTAATGGAACTTCAAAAAAGGTATGGCGTGAGCATCGGCGCGGACGACTGGTTCAAGGATGACGTGCAATATGTCTATGAAAAGGGCCTGATGCTCGGCACAGGTGAAGGCACATTCAGCCCTTATCTTAACACAACAAGAGGCATGATCGTAACGATTCTCTATCGTCTGGAGGGAAAGCCTGTAGCAAGCGATTCCAGACCGTTTGATGATGTGGAGAGTGGCAAGTATTACGAAAAGGCCATCTCATGGGCCGTAGAAAACCATATCATCGAGGGTTATGGCAATGGCAAGTTCGGCCCGGAGGACGACATCTCGCGCGAGCAAATGGCGACGATCCTCTATAACTACGCAAAGTTCAAGGGCTACGACGTGAGTAAGATGACTGACCTCTCTAGATTCACCGACAGCAACAAGATTAGCGTCTGGGCTTCCACCCCGCTTGCATGGGCCAACGCCGAAGGGCTTATCAACGGCAAGGGTGACGGCATTCTTGATCCAGGCGGCAATGCCCTCCGCTGCGAGGTCGCGGCAATCCTGCATAGATTTGAAGAGAAGATCGTGAAATAAGCATGCAAAGCAACAGAGGCGTCGGGTCAAGAATCCTGCGTCTCTGTTGCCTTCGGAATATTTTTTGAAAACGGAATAACGGTCGATAGCTGTTTTTGTTTGTATTATGTGTTTTGCTTATTTACCAACCATGATCAACCACAGGTGAACTAGAGGCGTTCGACCGTCGCCTTGGTTTCCGGCATAAGCCAGAGCGGAAACTTGATTTTCCTGTTTGCCATGCTAATTTCCCTCCCAATTTTGTGTGTGACCCCGCTGTTTTCCTTGAAACAGCGTGATTATTTGCGCTTCCGACTCCAGTGGGGCTATTTTTGCCCTCTCAACAACACCTGCGTGAAAGCCCCAAACTGCCCGCACTGCGGGCAGATGTGTTCGCCAAGGTGCGCGCACGACACCTTGGCTTTCTCCTGCTTCGCCGCTTGCGGCTTTGCTCTCTGTCCGAAATTGCCCGCAGGTGTCCTTCTTCTGTGCTTGGCGTTCCCGCAACGCTCCCGCACGGCGGCGCAACGTCCGGTTTTGAGCTTCCGGTGGGTACGCGCCCGGCTGTGTCCGGAAAACCGGACACAGCCGCCACACGCGGCTCACGCGGGTGGACAGGCGTTTTCTGCTGCGCCTGTTGGAACGCTTCCAACCGCTTTCGGATGCGTTCCTGCTCACACTCTGCATCCAGCTTTGCAAGCTTTTGCTCGTAAAACTGCTGGATGGAGAACTGAATGGGCAGGAGCGTGTACAGAAGGCTTCCGTTCTGCTTGCGTCCGTCCTGCGTGATGATGCTTGTGTGCTCCGTTTGAATGAGTCCGCGCTCGACCAGCTCCGCAACATATTTGCGTACCGTGTTCGGGCTCATATTGACGGCTTTACCAATCGTTTTGTAGCTTGCATGGCACTGATATGTCGTCCGATCCTCAATGTACATCAGGTAGCTGTAGACTGCCAAGGCCCCCGGCGAGAGGCCGAGGGCGAAAACCTCATTCGGCAGAGGAAAGTAGTTTTTGATTGGATCGCGCGAGGTATAGTATTTATTCTTCATGTGCGCCTCCCGTCTGCCGCTCCACCCAGAGACGAAACTGTTCCTTCGGTACGACAAGCCGGCTGCCGATCCGCAGCGACGGGAAGCCATCCTCATGCAGAAGCTCGTAGGCGCTTGACGGCGATATGCCCAGCGTGCGGGAGACAAGCTGCGCGTTGAGAAACAGCGGCAGCTCGTCAAAATTTTTGATGCTTGATGTGTTCAAAGTCTTTTTACCTCCAACTGATTTTAGAAATTTCAGAGAAAAAACTTGCGTTTCGGAGGTCCCTCTGTTAGACTGAACACAGTTGCAGTCCGTGTTTTCCGAAACGCGGCGCGCCGTCCGACTGTTGCAGCAGCCGGACGGCTTTTTTCTTTTCCGGTTACCATCCTCCATACCCGTTCCTGCCCTGCGGCCTTTTGTTGACGCACACAGCGTTGGCTTCGCCTCGGTACGCTGGCTGCTTTCGCAGCGTCGCGGCATACTTCCCCGGCGAGTATCGTCTTTGGAGATGGGCGTGAAATTTTCAAGGTACAACGCAACTTTTCGTTGACAAGCTGTCTATGTGATGCTAGACTATGATAAAATAATTTAGACAGCTTTCTGATTTTAAGGTAACATAGAGCTATATTTTTGTCAAGACTATTGCATTTATAATTTACAATTAGTCCATATTTGAGGTGACGACTATGTGGTATGCAAAGATGTATTTCTCCGGTGAGAAGGAGTTCTTTGAAAATGATGCGTTCGGAATGCAGGGGCTGCCGTCCAAGCAGCTGGAACTTCCGTTTTTGGAAAGTCTGCTGACGTTTCTGGAACTCGACGAAAAAGAAATCACGCCGATGCTGGAACGCATCAGCGTGAATTGGGAACACTTCGTCGAAAGCAGTGACCTCGGAGCGCATACAGCCGCGATGGTGGAGCTGGGTATGCTGGCTGAGAAGCACATTTACTTTCGCCTTTTATATACGCGCTGCTTCGGCTGCATTTCCGTTAATGGCTTCGATCAAGCGGAGATTCAGGCGATTGCTTTGGATCTAAAGGAGTTTGCAAAGCAGTTTTCAGAGACAAGGAAGCAGGTTGAGAAGTTTTTGGAATGTGTGCTGGACGTGGATTCCGCTGGCCGTGAACCGCAGAAACAGGCGGCGAAAAACTATCATCACGACCAGCCGAGAGATCCGGAGCTGTTCCGATTTGAGCCAATCCCACTGAGTTTCGAGCCGGTCGAGCCGGGACGATGCACGCCTGTTTTGTACTCGTCCGCCGTGCGGGACATGATCGACTATTCGCTGCGAAGCTGCGTCGAGCGCGGCGTGACCGTGCGCCGCTGCAAGAACTGCGGCCGCTGGTTCCCGCAGACCGGCCGAGTGAGCGCAGAGTATTGCGAGCGCCCGGTAAAGTACGGCGAGCAGCGCTGCCGCGAGATCGGCGCGTTCCGGCAGTGGACGAAAAAGCAGACCGACGACCCCATCTTCAAGGCGTATCGCAAGGAGTATAAAAAAGCGCTTCGCGTGGATCAAAGCCGGGCGCATCACCGACGAGCAGTTTTATGCTTGGAGCGAGAAAGCCCGAGAAGAAAAGAAAAAATGCGACCGCGAGATCATCTCGCTGGAGGAATTCCAGCAGTGGCTCCGCGACTCAAAAATATAAAACTACGCGGCCGGCAAGCTGCCGGCCGCGTATTCTTTGTCTATAGCGGAGCAGGAATTGCCCTGTGCGTTTGCTCCGTATTTTTAACTCTTATTCATCCCAAACGGTTCATAGGTTAGCAGTTTTTTCTTCCAAAGTGTTTCTGCATCAATGATCTGTTCCTTAGACATGGCTTTCGACAAAACCTGCAGCACCGAGAACTGCAGATCATGACAGCTATGCTTTTGGGCGTTGAAATGCTCAATCATTCCCTTATTATTTCCGTGACCACCAGTGACAGCATAGACAGACCAGCGTCCCAATAAGCCATCGTAGCCATACGTCGAACCAACATATCTGTCACCGGTTTTGATATCTACGATCAAATAAACTGCATTGACAGAGGACATAGCGGTTTGCCACAACTTATAATCCGTATCGTTTTCAATTACTTCTTTTAACTCGTCAAAGGATAGGATGAGGCTTTCAAAGCCGACAAAAGGTTTCTGATTCTTTGACGCAATCTCTACGATGGGTTTATCTGTCACAGCCTTCTGATGCCACATCCGGGTCGATTTTCCCCAGTCAATGACCAGCTTTCCCTCGTATTCCTTCAGCAAGTCCACATATTCCAAATCATAAAATGCCATCTCGCCACGATACTCTTTTGCCTCACACGCAGGCAATCCAACCGGGCATACATCCGGCGCATCAGGCACAGAGCCATTGACGCGATAGCAGGAATGTAGTCTCGCATATGTACCGCCATCGCTGATAAACGTGATCCAGTAGGAATAACCTTTGCTGAATTCTTTTTTCTGGTGCTGTGTATATTCATATGCCATACCAGCTTCATAGCATTCCCTGAATCGTTCGTCGGACAATGCATGACGAATCAGCTTGACATTCTTCGGGTCAAGTCCCACTTTCATCAAAACATCCGAAAAATTTAGAATCGCCATGGCATTTACCCCTTATTTCATTCTGAATTCTGCACGGTCAGAGATTTTTCCCAACCGCACCAGCCGCGCGGCTAAGCTGCCCTCCGAGCGTTTGAAATAAGCGCACATTTCCTTTTTGCTGCCTCCGGCATCGAACATCTGGCAGAGGACTGCATCGTCTGCATCGTTCCAAGGTTTGCCCGCATTTTCGGGCTGCGGCTTCGGCGGCTTTCCTGGAAGCGCCTTCAGAACACAGTGAAAAGCCCGAATGATTTCTGCTTTGTTGCACACATGATCTTCCGGCAGAACCTCGCCCGTCAGCGGATCAACGCCGTCTGCCAAGCCGGATAACAGTTCTTTTGCTCGTTGTAAATCCATAAAATAACCTCCTAGCCATTCTCCCACTCATCCCATGCTTCATCCTCGTCCTCATACCAATCTTGGTTATCTTCCCAGAGGTCTTCTGGATTGTCGTAGTCATCCCGAATACTTCCAGAATTGTTGCCTCCACTTCCGTAATGGAAGGTCTGTCCTTTATTGCTGCCTGACGGGTAATACTGCGAGAAGGTTTTCAGCATAAACTCGCTGTCATCTTTCCACTGAGCGCACATACCGGCAGCGATCATTTCTCCGTTGCCATCATACCAGTAGACATTGAAATACTTCTGATTTTGCTCCAGCTTCTCAAAGTTTTTGCAGTTCAGTCGTTTATCCGGTTCACCGAGCGATGTGTATTTCAGGCAGCTCACCGGCATCCCTTCTACGGGCAGTTTTCCGGAATACTGATCTTTCAGACTTTGCTCCCGCTTCGCGGCATTCTCCGCAGCGATGCGTTGACGCTCGGCTTCCTCGACGGCGTCTTTCTCCGCCTTGTAGCCCTTAACGCGGGTTTCCAGCGCGTCAACATCCTGCTGCCAGCTCGTGTCATATTGCAGCGTGATGTTTGCTAACTCGTCTTGCCCGCCCACGTAGTCCGTCTTGCCTTTGTACATATCCGCGTACTTGCAGTAGACGGACAGCGATGCCGCATCCCGATAGCCGGAAAGCGCAGAGAAGCCCTGCTCGGCAGAAGTGTAATTGCCGTTTGACAGCTCTTGAAGGGCTGCTTCATAATCTGCTGCTCTCTGCTTGTTGCGGTCCGAGACGGAAATAGAAACCCACGCGATCACGGCTACTGCCAGAACAGCCGCAATGATCTTCCCCAGCGGGAACGGCTTCTTTGACAGCGTAGATTTCTTTTCGGTTATTTCTGGCTCCGTCGGCGTCTGGCTGACGATCGGCGGTGTGATTGCCGATTGTACAGTCGGCGCAGACTTCTGCGGATTTTCAATCGGTGCGGACTGTGCAGGCGGAACTGTGCGCTTCGATTCAGTCGGTGTTGACACGTCTGCCTGCTTTGGAGCAGGATGCTGCGGCTTTTTGCGTTCCGGAAAGGCTGTCCGTTCAGACTTGCGGAGCACAAATTTCGCCTTCTCCGGCGGATATGGCGCATTCTGTGTGCTGCAAACGAACACCTCTGTCACCCGAGCAAGCTTTTCTGCTTGATGATCGCCGATCGGAACGACTACAAAATCGCCTGCTTTCAGCGAAATTCCCCCCGGTCAGATAGGCATATGTCACGCCATCCTCCTTGAACTGCACATTGCAGAACTGATAATAGCTTTCGCCAGCCGGCTTTGCCGGTGTACTGACGGGCGGTCTTGCAAGTGCACGGGCAGGTGGCTTTGTGCGTTTTGAAGAAGGTGCAGCCGCAAGGACCTGTGTATACCGTTTCCTCCACTGCTCATCCAGACAGGGATTTTTCAGTGCAAGGTCCATACAATGCCGCGCCAGCGTTTCCTCCCCACAATCCCGACAGATCTCCAGAACACTGAACTGCAATCTGTCGAGGAACGCGCTCTCAAAAAGCTGTGATACAAACCGCTCGTCATCCAACGCGACCAAAAGCGGTAGCGCCTGATCGTCCGTTGGAGACTCCAGCCAATCCCAGTCCAGAAGCAGTTTCTCGGCAGTTTTGGCGTTGGTTTTCAGATTCGGCTCTGCGATGTCCAGAAGCCGGCGCCACATCTCCATCCTTTTTCCGGGTCGTCTGCAAACACATTGTCCAGAATGCGCTTCCATGACAATTCATCGAAATCCTCGGCGGTTTCATGCGGGACTTCCTCCGGGTATTCGACCAGTAAAATCTCGCGGCAAATATCCTCGTAATCCGGAAACTTGCCCTGCGCCAAGAGGCGTTTTGCGCGCTCTACGTCCGGATGCAGCAGCACTTTGTTCTGCCAGTGGGTGTGATAGGCTTCTTCCAGCGCATTCCGGTTGTCCTGCGCCTCGCCCATTTCCTCATCCTTTTTCCCGCCGAAGTAGGCATAAGCAGAGGACAATTCGGAGAACAGTTCGAACAATCCATCCGGATCGATGTGGTTATAGTAGTCTTCCACCGGGCGCGTCGAGAGCAATTCCGTCCAGAACGTGCCGCAGTCCGCTTCGGAAAGGGCAGCTTCTTCGCGGAACAGAACGCCGCGTTTTGCATCGCGCATGATCTCGTCTGCTCTTTCACCCAGATTCAGGTCAAGAGTATTATGTAGAAATGTCCGCAGTTCCTCCGCCTTCTTCTCATCCGGCAAAGCTCCCGCGTTCTGGATTCCGGTGGAAATGTTGTGCAGCAGCACTTTTCCAAGAAGCTGTGGCAGCAAGATGTTCTTAGGTGCAAGCTGCCCCAGTGCCTTCTTCAAATCGTTCCATGTTTCGGGTAAATTGACATGGTAGACGAAGGAAAGCGTCAACGTGATCTGCGCCGTGTTCGGTGACTTTTTTGCCGGTGTTCTTTGCAGACTTCCAAAGTCTCCGCACCAGCCGCATTCCCAAGATGACCCGCGTATCATAATCGGACTTCCGCACCACGGACAGTTCATATTGCGCTCACCTTCCTTTATGATACAGAAGTGAACTGATAGCAAATCTTTTTTATATTCTTTGCTCAGTTTCGTTCAGTCAACTGTGTCACATCAATGATTGCGGTTGTATTTTTGCCCTGTTATCGCTATCAGCGTTTATTAGTTTAATTATACCAGCTTTTATTTGGAAATTCAAGAAAACGATAGAACTGTGTATTTTTGAAAACAAAAGAGACGTTCTTATCTTTGTTTATTGCCGCGCAAATTCTGCATCTCAAGGCGTATGAATTATGCTGTTTGCTATGCGAAAACTCTATTGTATTCATACCGAATGGACAAACATTTTAACAGTTTTTCCGCATCACCTTGAGAAGTACGCTTTATTGGACACTTCATGTGCTATGATGTTCCTACCAAGATAGAGAAGGGGCGGAGCGCAATGTTTGTCCTGTTGGATATGGAGTGGATTGAGAGTCGTGGCGGTCATCGGAGTTTGACGCAGCTATACGCTGCGCGGGTCGATGCAAAGTGGAACACGATCCGTGCGTTTGACGCGCTGGTCTGTCCGCGCGAGCCCGGAACTGCGCCGTGGGAGCATCTGGCGTTCAACGGCTACGCTCCTGCTGAATTTTGCGCGTCGGATTCAGAGAAAAGCTGTGTCCAGCGTTTCTTCCGCTGGCTTCAGCCGGACGACGTGATTTGCTGCTGGCACGTTGAAACAAAAAACACACTGAAAGCGCTGTACAGCCGCTATCTGTTCGGAACGTTTTCCACAACGGTGCGTTGCATGAACCAAAAGGTCTATGCTGCTATCAAAGCACGCGAAATTCCGGCGCGTTCTCTTTACAAAATTGCGGAAGCGTGCGGGCTTTCCACGCCCGCGCCGGAGCACCAATCCAGCAACGATGTTGCCGTCATGCAGATGCTGTTTCAGGCGCTTGAACTCGCGCAGTCAAAAGCGCCCAAACGCGCGCCAGCCAAAGAACCGATCCCCAGACAGGAGCAAAACGCGAAAATCATTGCGGCATCGAGCTATAACTACCTGTACGCTCCAAATTCCGAGATCTTTCACTGCCGAAATTGCAAGCAGCTTCTGCGCGTGAAAGAACTTCTTGGCAGCGTGTACTATCAGACGGCTTCCCAAAATCGCCGCCCCTGCAAACTGTGTCACCCAGACTTGCAGCCGATCATCGACCGGCCGTCAAAGGAACATGCAGAAGCGGAAACTGGAAAGTCGGAGCTTGTAAAAGCGCGGCTGCTTGGAAATCAGTGCGTGATCCTGCCGCAAACGCGCATTGTCGGCTGCTGCCACAATCTGCTGCATCCCGGAAAGCTGACGAAACGGCTTATGACGCAGCATGACTGCCTTGGGAAGAACTGCCGGCATTTTGAAAAATACGAGGACGCAGGGTATTGGAAAGAATCCGACCGTAAGAAAGAGCAGAAACGGACGGCCAGACAGCTTCAGCGCATAAAACGGGAGCAGGAAGCCGCCACGGAAGCGGTACTGCAAACTCTCGCGGGGCTGTTCCAGTCTTACATAGATGATGCCGGTTACGCCATGCAAATTGTCCGCGTGGACACGGAACGGATCAACCGATACCGCGTCTTTTATGTATCCGAATATCCGTTTGCCGATGGAGACCGCTTCCCGAAGTTTTTGGAAACCGCCCGCTTTTTCTTCCCGGATTATCGCCTGAATCTCCGCCACATCCGCGACGTGGACGGGCATTTTGTGACGATCGAGGAATATCAGCAGCGGGTGCGAAAATGAGTGTCTTCACCGAAACTCCCACAAATGCAGTTGAGCCTTACCCATTTCTCTGCTACAATAGCCACATAAGAAATACGCAGCGGAGGTTTTCCCATGATCCGTGAAATCTGCAAAGATGAATTCTTTTTATCTCAAAAGTCAGAACCTGCCACGGCTGACGATTTGGCAATCGTGCAGGATTTATTGGACACGCTGGCCGCGCACAAGGATGGCTGCGTGGGCATGGCGGCGAATATGATTGGCGTCAACAAGCGCATCATCGCGTTCGACAACATTGGTACATACATGGTCATGTTCAACCCCGTGATCGTCAAAAAGTCCGCGCCCTATGACGCGGAGGAGGGCTGCCTGTCGCTGACCGGCACGCGGAAAACGAAGCGATACCAGACCATCAAGGTGCAGTGGCAGAATGAGCAGTTCCAGACGCGCATCAAGACGTTCACCGGCTGGACGGCGCAGATCATTCAACACGAGATCGACCATTGCGAGGGAATTTTGATATGATTTTATACTTTTCCGGCACTGGAAACAGCAAATATGTCGCCAAGCGAATCGCAGACGCGCTGGACGATGCACTTGTGAATCTGAACGACCGCATCAAGGCTTCCGACACTTCGCCCGTCGAAACCGGCGAGCGAGTTATTATCGTCACGCCGACCTATGCCTGGCGCATTCCGCGCGTCGTGCGCGACTGGCTTCTGAAAACGGAGCTGCGCGGCGCGAAGCAGGTGTGGTTCGTCATGACCTGCGGCAGCGAGATCGGCAACGCCGACAAGTACAATCGCGAACTCTGTACGGAAAAGGCGATTTCCTGCATGGGCACGGCGCAGATCGTCATGCCGGAGAACTACATTGCGATGTTTTCCGCACCGCAGGCGGACGAAGCGCGGCAAATCGTCGCCAGGCCGAACCGAATATCGACTGCGTCATCGCCTCAATTCAGAACAATCAACCGTTTGCGCCGACACGGAACAATCTCTACGACCGCTTTATGAGCGGCGCGGTCAACCCGATTTTCTACAAATTCTTCGTCAAAGCGGACGCCTTTACCGTGTCAGGCTCCTGCATCGGCTGCGGGCAGTGCGTGAAGCGCTGTCCGATGAACAACGTCGCGCTGAAAGACGGCAAGCCGGTTTGGGGCAAAGTCTGCACGCACTGCATGGCGTGCATCTGCTACTGTCCGGTCAGCGCGATCGAGTACGGCAAAAAGAGCGTCGGTCAGCCGAGGTATCACTTTGAGGCGCTGTGAGGTCTGCAATGAATCGTGAAGAATTAGAAGCCTACATTCTGAACCACTACAGCACAGAACCGGATTATCCTTGGGCGGACACACCGCGCGCCGCCGTGTTCCGCCACGCAAACAATCGCAAGTGGTTCGCGCTGATGATGGAGGTGCCGCGCGGCAGGCTTGGACTTCCAGGTGCGGAGCCGCTGGACATTGTCAATTTTAAGTGTGATCCGATTCTGATTGCATCCCTGCGCGGTGAGCCCGGCATTTTTCCGGCGTACCATATGAACAAAGCCAGTTGGATCACCGCTGCGCTGGACGGCAGCGTGCCCGCAGAAACGATTGAGCTTCTGTTAGACGTGAGCTATGAACTGACTAAGCCGAAACCTCGCAGGAAAACAGCAAACAGGAAGGAATCAGATGATACGAAAATTTGAAAGCCGGGATTTGGACGCCGTCATGCAGATCTGGCTGCAAGCCAATCTGGACGCCCATGCGTTTATCCCGGCGAGCTTTTGGGAAGCGCATTTTGAGATGGTGCGCGATATGCTCCCGCAGGCGGAGCTCTATGTCCACGAAAACGTGGACACCCGGCAAATCGACGGCTTCATCGGTCTGACGGAGAACCACATTGAGGGGATTTTCGTTGCAAAGCCGCGCGTTCCAATGGCATTGGCAAAGCGCTGCTGGATCATGTGAAGCCACTCAAACCGCGCTTGACCCTGGGCGTCTATCAGAAAAATGAGCGGGCGCTTGCGTTTTATCGGCGAGAGCAATTCGTCGTGCAGTCGGAAGGCATTGACGAGGATACGAACGAAGCGGATATCCAGATGCTCTGGACACGGTAGACACAGAAAAATTGACGGAGGACGGGCAGCCGTCCTCCGTTTTGTCAATCTGTAAGCTGCTCCCGCAGAAAGCGCCGGAGTTTTTCCAAATCCGGATTGCAGAGCACCGGCAGGATCTCCACCAGCTTTTCCGGCTCCAGATTCCACCACTGATAGCGCAGCAGCAGGTCTTTCAGCTCTGCGTCAAAGCGTTCCTTGATGAACCTTGCCGGGTTCCCACCGTAAACAGTGTACGCCGGAACATCCTTCACCACCACGGAATAGGCGGCGATGATTGCGCCGTCTACGATCTTCACGCCGGGCATGATGATGCTCTCACGCCCGATCCACACGTCGTTTCCGATGACCGTGTCGCCCTTGCGCGGAAGCTGCGCCATGTGCGGCGGCGTATTCTCCGTCCAGGCTCCGCCGAAAACGTTGAATGGATACGTCGTGGCGCTGCTGATGCGGTGGTTCGCAGGACCCATTATGAACTTCGTGCCGGACGCGATTTGACAGAACTTGCCGATTACAAGATGATCGCCGAACTCCGGGTAGTTGAACAGCACATTGTTCCGCTCAAACCCCGTCGGATCGACCGCATCGTCATAATAGGTGTAGTCACCGCCCGTGATATTCGGCGCAGTGACGACGTTCTTGATGAAGCAAGAGGTCTTGTATTCATTCGGAAAGACCGCATTCGGGTCCGGAATATTCATCATTATTTTGTCCTTCCTGGCTGTTTTTCCATCACAAAATTCGTGAGCGCAACGCCGCGCCGGATCACTTCCTGCTTGCGCACGACGTGGTATCCGCGATGCTGGAAAAACAGCTTTGCCGTGATGGAAGCGTGTGTCGTGAATGTCTTTCCAGCCGCGAAGCGCTCCAATTCGTCGCAGATCGCAGATGCAATACCTTGCCCCTGATAGTCCTTATGGACATACAGCCTGTCCAGATAGCCGGTCTCATCCATGTCCCCAAAACCAACAATTTCGCCATTTTTTACTGCAATGATTGTTTTGTGCGCACGGAAAGACGCATCCCACGCTTTCAAATCCACTTCGCCACTCGCCCACGCATCCAGTTGCTCTTACGTATAATCCTTCGCGTTCACGTTGTGAACGGTCTGGTAAAAGAGTTCTGCCAACTGTGCGTAGTCGGAAGGCTGATATTTTCGAAGCTGCATATTCTGTCCTCACGGAATTTGATTTTCTTCATAATAGCAAACTCTTGCCCGAAATACAATGCCGTAACACGGCAGCGCACATGGAGCAGATATGCGGAAAACGCAGTCGGCACAGCGAGATTATTATGTTTCTCTTAAAAAACAAGACATACATATTGATATATACACAGTTTAACAAGAATATCAATATCTAACATTTATAGTTGCCGTGTTACATGGAAATTTTTGCGCCAATTCAAGAGAATCCATTGGTGAATGTTTTCTCCTCAAGCGATTTTTGAATTCGACGATTTTAGATGTCTGATGTTCCAATTTACCGCGAAAATTGCTGGATGTCATTGCTGCTTTTTAGGACTGCACTAATATCCATACTGCTTTGAGTCAGAAATTGTACAATTTTATCATTTTTCTTGAATTTTTGTATCGAATCTGATATCATAACATACAACGCTATTGGTGTTGGATATATGCCATGGCAGACGGATGTGGATAAATGTGCTCTGCCGGTTGGCAGAGCATTTTATTTGGTTTGGCGAATCAAATTCCATATGTATTATCTGTAAGGAAAACAAAAAACGCTGATTGACAAAACAAAGCGAAGAAAGAGTTGCGTTTCAACGCAGGCATTGACTATGCTTCAGCAATTAAGATGCGTAAAAATGGACATATGACAACAGTAGAGCTCCTAAAAGTTTGTAGCACGCTGTCTCATCGGATTGATTACATTTTAAGGTTTATATTAGTGAGCAGTCAATTCGCTGTCTTCAATAAATGAGGTGATTATCATTCCTAAATATCTCGATTTATTTGCAGGAGCAGGCGGCTTATCTGAAGGGTTTATCAGAGCAGGCTACGAACCGGTTGCTCATGTGGAAATGGATGCTGCTGCGTGCTACACCTTAAGAACACGCACGGCATATCATTGGCTCAAAAAGGAAAATAATCTTGTGCCATACACTAAATATTTGGCCGGAGATATTTCCCGAAAAGATTTCTATGATCTGATCCCTAAGGAAATATTGGGCTCAGTTCTCAATTATGAGATATCGGAGGAGTCTTTACCTGGCATTTTTAAAGATATCGACGCACTCCTTGACGGCGAAAAACTTGATTTAATTGTAGGTGGCCCTCCTTGCCAAGCTTACTCCATTGCTGGAAGATCCCGGTCTGAAAACAAAATGATCGGTGATAAGCGGAATTATCTGTACAGGCTCTATGCAGAGTTTTTAAAAAAATATCAGCCAAAATATTTCGTATTTGAAAATGTTTTGGGCCTGCTGTCCGCCAAAGATGAGGATGGCTCCTTGCACTTTGACAATATGCGTACATTATTCAAGAAATGCGGATATACAACGGACTTTCGTATATTGAATGCATCGGATTATGGTGTGCTTCAAAATAGAAAAAGAATTATTTTAATTGGTTTCTATGGCGAAAGAGCAGATTTTTATCCAAAGATCTCTGCGGTTGGAGATACGCACAAGGTTGGAGAATTATTTTGCGATCTACCTGCCCTCAAGGCTGGAGAGGGTGTTATTACCCCGGTGAAAACGGCTCACTACACAGGAAAGTATCTGTTCAGCGCAGGAATTAAAGAATATGACGAGGAGGCAGTGACATTCCATCAAGCACGGCCCAATACAGCCCAGGATCTGGAGATATACCGCATTGTTGTCGATACTTGGAACAAAAGCAAGACTAGAGTCTCATATACAGACCTTCCTGAACGATTACGTTCCCGTAATAATACAAAAAGCTTCTTGTATCGTTTTAAAGTAGTGGCTGGAAATCTCCCCTATGCCCAGACCGTTGTTGCACATATTTCGAGGGATGGACACTACTTTATCCATCCGGATATTAAGCAAAATCGTTCTATTACCCCAAGAGAAGCAGCTCGTATTCAAACGTTTCCGGACAACTACTTTTTTGAATCTGTAACTGGAAGACCTTCGCGAACGCTTGCGTATAAGCAAATAGGTAATGCAGTCCCTGTATGTCTTTCTTACCACATAGCTAATGCACTATTAGCTCGATTTACGGAAGGTGACAAAAATGTCGAAGAATCAGACACTTGATGAGTTTTACAGCACTTTCAGAGAAGAAGAAGTACTCTGTGCTAGTGACACTGAAACCAGTGGATGGACCACAGAAGATTTTCTGACAAATGTTATGATGGAATACTTGGAAGAAGCTGGCGAGGTAACAGATCCTGTTATTTGTCCTTTCCGTGGGTATGGTCTTCAGATGAATGCATATGCAATATCCGAAGACTGCGAGTCTGTCGATATTTTCGTCAGCATTTATTCAGATTCGGAGCAACCTCGTTCGGTCTCCCAAGCGGATATTGACGCCGCTATAAAGCGTGCCATTCAGCTTTACCACAAGGCTATCAATGATCTGTATACAGCCTTTCAGAAGGATAATGACACCTACGAATTCGCAATAACCCTTCACCAAAATAAAGACAATATTAAATATGTTCGGATCTGTGCACTTACAAATGGTCTTGTAAAGCCGATTGCACTAAAAAATATAACCATTGGCGGTGCCGAAATTTCTTTCTCTCTTTGGGATGTAGATCGTTTGTATCGTTGTGTCACTTCCGGAAAAATGCGTGAAACAATTGAAATTGATTTTGAAGAGAAGTTTCAAACCTCCATTCCCTGCATCGAAAACAATACCAGCAAAAAGTATAGCGTTTATTTGGCTATCATCAACGGCGATTTGTTGGCAGCGCTCTATGATGAATTCAGAGACCGTTTGCTTGAGAAAAATGTGCGCTCATTCCTCCAAGTAAAAGGAGGTGTTAACAAGGGAATCCGGGATACTTTACGGGATGAACCCGATATGTTCCTTGCATATAACAATGGCATTTCTGTCACTGCCGAGAGTGTCGAAATTGTTCGGGATGAAAACGGTAAACCCTCTATTAAACGCATCCGGGATATGCAGATTGTTAACGGGGGCCAAACTACTGCTTCTATTTTCAACGCTAAGAATGACCGTAAAAATGCAGCAGATTTGTCACAAGTTTTTGTTCAGATGAAAATCTCGGTAATTCACTCTGCAGATGATATGAATGAGATTGTCCCCAGAATTTCGACTTTTGCCAATACTCAAAACAAAATTCAGGTTGCCGACTTTTCTGCAAACGATCCCTTTCACAGGCGCATTGAAGAACTATCGCGTACCATCTGGGCACCTGCCCAAGGTGGCATGAAACCTCGAAACTGGTTCTATGAGCGGGCACGCGGTCAGTATGCAGATATGCTAACCCGTGAATCCACCACCAAGCGAAAAAAAGAATACAAGGAAACTCATCCTTTGTTTACCAAAACGGACCTCGCCAAGTATGAAAACACTTGGGACCAGCTCCCATGGCAGGTCAGTGAGGGTGCCCAAAAAAAGAATTTCCACAAATTTATGCTTCGTTTAAAAGAACGCAAGGGATTTGCTCCAGATGAGATTTATTATCAAAACCTCATTGCCAAAGCAATTCTGTTTCGCCAAACCGAGAAACTCGTTCAGAAGCAACAATATGGTGGATACAGAGCTAATATTGTTACATATACTCTTGCTTTTCTTTCCTTCAAGACTGCCCAGCGCATTGATTTGGAGCGGATATGGAAGGAACAGGCTCTGACTCCGGATTTGGAACGTGAAATTATTGAAGTTTCAAAGTTTGTTCAAAGCCTGATTGTAAATCCACCGGGAGGAGCCAATGTTGGTGAGTGGTGCAAAAAAGAAAAGTGCTGGCAGTCCATCCGTGACCATGAGTACACCCTTAGCGATGAACTTCAACATGAACTGCTATCTGTAGCGCGCCCTGCCATTGGCAGTCAGCCTGCAACCGGAAGTATTGATTCGCTCACAGATGAGGAGCTGGCTTTAATTGACGAAGCTGCAGCTATTCCTGCAGAGACTTGGTTTGCGCTATCGCGCTGGGCAAAAGAAACCCGGAATTTCCAGCCTTGGCAGCGTAGCCTGCTATTCTCTGTCGGAACTTTGGCTGGCCGTGGTCAAAAGCCAAGTATCAAACAAGCAACGCATGCGATGAAAGCATATAAATCCGCTCTTGAAAAGGGATTTACCGTTTAAACAATAACAATAAGGAGGGATATCCATGTTGGAATGGCATGACTTTGTAGAGCAACTGCTGTCTGAAGAAAGCAGCTTTGACGGGATCAGCCTGTCCTTCGATGGCAACGCTCATTCTGTGGGAGTCCCTCCCATTATCAAAGCCAGCGTACTGATGCTCGATAGAATGATTACGCACCAAGGAAAATTCAATATTTTGGTCTTCCCTGAACGCATTCAATCAATTTTCATTTTTACGCTGATCAAGTTGCTGCACAATATCGCAGAAGGGAAAATTGAGCGTGCCTATGATCCTGAAGCTTTTAAGCCTGGAGAGAAACTGAAACTCGGAAATGCTGTGGTCGAGTTCGTCGGCATAGAAGATGAGAAAAACGAGCGACGGATGAAGATCAATGTGGCAGATCTGACTATCAGTGCTCCGATTGAATTTTTCCCACTGTTTCCAGTTAACCAATACACAGCGTCGTTTGAGCCCATACAAACAATATGTGGCAGAAAAGAAAAAGGTAGAAGGACTTGTTTCTTACTTAACGACAGACGAGAAGTTTTTGAAGATACTTACTGATTACAGGACACATATGGAGAGCTCTATCGTGAGCATGACCTCAGTAATCAATGCTAAGGAACTGCTTTCTACCTGTAAACTCTGTGGCCGTGACGTAAAGAGCATCCTTTTGGTTGGACAGGCAGACTATGAGGGAAATGTCAGAAATGTCGGCGCCGGGCAACTTGGTGGCGTTCCTGCTATTGTTCTTGCATCGGATCTGTATGCAATAGCAGCACTGGCAGACCAAGGGCATCCTATTCAGTCCATAATTATTGACGGTTCCAATGCTAATATTCTTCTGAGTCAGATGGATGCGTTGGATAACTTGATGCGTTTGGGTGTTCCGATTACATGTGTGACCGATATCGTTAACTCTTTTGATTTGCAGCCATTTCTCGACAGGCAGTTCAATGTGTGGAGGTGGGATGAAACCAGCATTACTGACCACCTTTACGATGTCAATTCGTTGAGCTCAGACAGGAAAATCAAGCATTGCGCAAAACATGAGGTTGAATACCTTGTGTCAGACGGCAATGAAATCAGCATTGCTATTCGTAAGTTGTACTTTCATCGAGGAGAGACACAGACTTTGTCAGCACAAATGCTCAAGTTGTTTGACAAGTTATTTTCCCTTGCTTTCGTCGCTCTCCGCGAAACCGTACCTTTTAATGACGGTCAACTGATACAGCCAAAACTTATTTTGGACGAGTGCAGCAGTATTCTTGCTGATGAAAAGAATTACCTTTCATCGAAAACCTACGATGATTACATCACCATCATTGGCTGCCTGAAAAGGTTTTTGCCAAAGGATGCCCCCTTCCCAAACATGATGCTTTGGCTGCCAAACTGCGTAAGGAGAAATATAAAAACATCTGCATTGTCGTTCCTGAGCGTTCCGACAAAAAGCATGTACAGGAATATTGGCAGATGTGGTGCCGCAGGCAAAGACTTATCACGCAGGTGTATGTCTTGTATCCTGCTGAGTATTACCCTGCTTTGACAACGCAGTTTTCTGCAACAGTTGTTGTCGGTTGGTTGAAGCGCGCTATCATGCGAAAAATCCTCTATGGTTTTAATACGCAAACATATACGATTTTGCTGTATGACTATGAAAAACGGTGGAAAAACTACGACACCCAAAAATGGAACTCCGCCTTGGATAGTTTACAAAATCGGAAAACCATAGAAAAGTCCTTTGCTACAGACAAACTCCATGTATCTACCAGCAGATTTGTTCCGCCAGAACCGGCACCAGCAGATACGCCAAAAAGCAGACGAATTCGCTGAAATTGAAGTAGTGCTCTGGGAAAACAAGTACCGTCAGTATGTCGCCAATGGCGGGCAGAAAGCAGCAAACGAAACAGCAGAAGCAATCCCGGTTAACTATGTTGGCGGTTACCTGGCATTTTATCGTACTGGACACAAAGTTATCTCCGCAACCAACATCATCATGAATGATGCAGATAAAATAGACACTGTCCTTCCAGAACAACTGAAAATGGGTGATTTTGTTGTTGTCCGCGAAACCGCCAAGGATTTGATCCGCGAAATGGCCGATGTTATTTTGGCACGCTCAGGAAAAGTCGGGTTGAGAGAAATGGCCGGCAAGTGGAAAGAGGCTTTGAAAATTGAAACATTGTTCTACTCAGATGATGAAATCTATCAACATCTGCAAAATGCAGGCTGCACCAAGGGTTACCAAGCGGTTCGCGGTTGGATTTATGACGATGATGTTATCGCCCCGCAAAGTAGACAGGATCTGGAGCACATTGCTTCAGCCACGGGCAGCGGTGTTTTGAAGGAACTGTTGGATCAGATATATGATGCTGCACAGACAGTTCGCAGCGCTCACATTCAGGCTGGCAGAGTGCTGTCGATGCATCTGAGAAGCCGGATTGTTGAAGCGCTAAAAGAGCATGTAGATATCGATCCTTTCAACATTTGGGGGCCAATTGAAATGCAGGTTGAAGGGATTGGAACTGTACGCATTCTTAAAATCATTGACATTGGTGCACCTGTAACCGTTGACATTGCAGACACCAACCGCCTTATTGGCGAAGAGTGAGGAGCTTAATTATGGCAATTATGATCCCTTCAGTGATTTCTCCGGAGGTGAAATCCAGTGCAGAGCGAAAAATATTTGAATGGTTTCAAAATGCACCGGGGACAGACAAATGGATTGTTCTGCATTCTCTTGGAATCACAACTCACAATAAAGTAATATATGGTGAAACTGATTTTCTTGTTTTAGCTCCGCAGCTTGGTATCTTTGCGCTTGAGGTAAAGGGCGGACGTGTAAAGCGTGAAAACGGAATCTGGTACTTCACAAACAGATACGGTAAAACCAACAGCAAAGTTCGTGGCCCGTTTGAGCAGGCAAAAGATGGAATCTTCAGCATTGTAGACGCTATGAAGAAGCGTGTTGATATCGAGCATCGCTATATTCCCAATGTTTTGTTCGGTTATGGAGTTATGTTCCCGGATATTGAATATACATCCTCCGGAATTGACGAAGAGCAGTGGCAGGTCTTTGATTCCCGTGACGGTTCCAATGTCAAGCAATTCATTAAGCGACTGGCCGAAGGGGTAAAATCCAAATGGGAAACTTTGTATGGGCCACTTAATAAATCAAAATTGCCTGATGCTGCAGATGTTCGGTATATGGCATCTATTCTGCGCGGTGATTTTGACTGTGCCGTTTCCATGAATGTACAGCTACATAATGCCAGTGAAGCCTTAATTGCGCTGACCAAAGAGCAGTATCGCTGTCTGGATCAGCTTGATGACAATCCCCGTTGCCTGATTCAGGGCCCTGCCGGGACAGGTAAAACTCTTCTTGCAATTGAAGAAGTCAAGAAATCTGTTGCCCGTGGCGAAAAAAGTTGGCTCTGTTTTGCTTTAATTCTAACCTTGCTGATTGGCTTAACAGCTATTTTTCTGATATGCCGGAATCTGTTCGGCCAGAATTTGTCGGAACACTGCATAAATATATGACGCAGGTAGCAAAGGAAGCCGATCTGTTACCGCCTTATCCCCATGATCCAGATCGAATTCGGTATTATTATCAAACGGATTTGCCCGAGGCTGCGGCATATGCGTTGCTGGAAACCGGAGAACTGTTTGATAAGATTGTCGTTGATGAAGCACAAGGACCTGATCCGTGACAGTTATCTTGATGTCATAGGAGGTTGTCTCAAAAAAAAGGATTATCCAGAGGCCGCTGGACCTTGTTTGGAGATTTTTCTATGCAGGCCATATACGCAGAGGGGGTCTCTGGCACTAAACTCATTGAAAAACTGGATGATATTACCTCTTTTATCCGATTTAAGCTTACAGTAAACTGCAGAAATACGAAGCCGATTTGCAAGGAAATCGAAACCGTGAACCGGTTTCAAAGCGCCACATGATCTTTGGACTAAGGTAGATGGGCCTCCGGTACAATATCTCACTTGGTCTACAATGGAGAGTCAATGCAAGAAGCTAAAGGCTGTATTGAAGCAACTGGCTGATTCTCATATTGAACCGGGAAAAATTACCATTCTTTCCCCCAGAAAAAGAGAGGATTCTGTGGTGTCTATGCTTGACGGTTATGTAGTTAAGGATTTCAGCGTACCTCCCGGAATGAATACAACATTCTGCACGATTCAGGCGTATAAGGGTCTTGAAAACTCTGTAATCATCCTGACCGACATTGAAGGATTCTCCGCCGAAAAACTGATGTATGTAGGTTTGAGCCGAGCCTGCACAGGACTGTATATTTTGGAGAGTGACTCTGCAAAGAGAGAATACGATAATCTTTTGATGAGGAGGCTGTTCAATGAGTGATAACAGACGCGATCAACTTATCGAATTTGTTGAACGGGAATTTATTGGTCCAGATCCCATTGACTGGCCTGGTATGACGCAAAGCAATGGCCAGGAAATACTGGTTTCTGACCCTCCACGCACCCGCTACATCGCGGGCATCCTGTATCCTGCAGAAACCACTGACGATAAGGCAGACCTCAAGGATGACGAATGTGAATTGCTGGGCGAAGCAGATGGAGAAGATGTGGAAGTCAAACTCCAAAAGCGTGGCGATGGTGCTGTGGAATTCCTTGAGGATGCAGAAGAATTGATAAACCGTTCCAATGCATACAGACAATCTGCCATCAGCATTACCGTATCCGTTAAAGATGGCGATGCTATTCGTGTGGCGGTATCTGCAGGCACCTATACAAAAGTGCCAGCCATGGATTCCCCGCCACTGGAGAACGCTTGGAAAACAAGTATAAGTATCCCCGTACTGCACTGGCCTGGAAAATGATAATGCTCCGCTGATTTTGCCTACCCCTACTGACGGCCTTAAAAAGTTTCCGATAGGAACAACCGGACTGCAATTTGATATTACCTATCGCTACCGCACAGATGACAGTTGTATTTATACATTTACCTTGGAAAATGCGAAACCCAAGGTTAAAGAAAATGTCAGTGATGAGGAATGCTTCTTCCAATGCAAGTTTAAGCTGTTCTCCGAAAAAGGTTTTTCTCCGCTGTCTGATTCACAACGGATTACACAGGACGAGGACTACCAGTCCAATCAGCTTCTCTACCGGAATGTGCGGAACTATGCCATCGGTCATGGTTGTGCAGCCGATTGGGATGACAGCGAATCTGTACTGTGGATTACTACGGCAATTTTTCCGAAATATGACATCAAACCCATAGTGCCCAGCGCGATTAAGGGAGTATCCCTTGATATGCTGAAAATGAGCCCATATGGAAGCTTTGCCGATACAATCCGCGAGCTCCGAATGATGTGTGCAAAATACCGCGAATGGATCAATGGATTACGCACAATCCGACAAGATCTGTCTACGGAGTATAAAATTACTGCAGACAGACATATAACAAACTGCGAAACCTGTCTGTCCAGAATGGAAAAAAGGCGTGGAGCTGCTGGAGCAAAATGAAAATATTCGTATCGCATTCCAGTATATGAACTTAGCAATGCTGATGCAGCAACTGCATTACAACCTCCCATTGCAGAAATGGGAAGATAATGGTGCAGGTGATATCAGTCTGGTAAATCCGGTTTCTATGCCTGTTGTAACTGATGATAGTACCTGGCACAACAAAGAACAGCGGGTTTATGGCAAATGGCGTCCCTTTCAGCTGGCATTTGTGTTGATGAATCTTCGCGCCATGTACGACCGTGACTGTAATGAGCGCGGAATCGTCGATCTGATCTGGTTTCCCACCGGTGGCGGTAAAACCGAAGCATATCTGGGTCTTTCTGCATACACCATCTTTATCCGCCGCCTTATGAACAAGGATGACAAAGGCACTGCTATTCTGATGCGGTATACGCTCCGCCTTCTGACTGCACAGCAGTATGAGCGTGCGTGCATCCGCTATGATATGCGCCTGCGACCTCATCCGAAAGAGTCATGAAGACTTGTTCGGCAGGAACAGAATTACCATTGGTTTGTGGGTTGGTAGTTCCACTACTCCCAACAAAGTAAGCGGTGCAGTAAAAGCGTATGAAAAGCTGTATCGTGGAGAAGGTAGCAATCCTTTTGTTATGCTGAAATGCCCGTGGTGTGGTGCACAAATGGGGCCTGTACAAAAGGGCAAGAATCAGTGGGAACTTCCTGGTTACAGGAAAGTTCCGCTGGGCCGGAGAAGGTTTGGTTTTGCTTTCCGGTGTCGTAATCATCAATGCGACTTCTCGACCGAGGATCTGCCGCTGTTTGTTGTGGATGAATCTATTTATGAAGAGACCCCCACATTGCTGCTGGGTACCGTGGATAAGTTCGCAATGCTTCCGTTCCGCCCGAATGCGCAGAAAATATTCGGTTATGAAAACGGGGTAAAGAAGACTTCTCCGGATCTTATTATTCAGGACGAGTTGCATCTGATTTCTGGCCCTTTGGGTTCCATGGTAGGCCACTATGAAACACTGATTCACGAACTCTGTACCACAAGAATAGCATCCGGCGATATTCATCCAAAGATTATTGCTTCTACTGCAACTATCAGCCGTGCAAAAGAACAATGCCACGCTCTGTACGGCTGTGACCGGGATGATGTTTTCCAATTTCCCCCCTCTGGCCTCGATGCAGGAAACTCTTTCTTTGCAGAGGAAAAGCGTAATCAAAATGGGCGGCGTTATGTAGGCATATTGGCTACGGGCTCTTCGTCCGATGCAACTACCGCAATCCGGCTGTTTGCATCATTGCTGTATGGTGCCAAAGCGATGCGGGTTGACTCGGAAAAGGATCGTGATCCCTACTGGACCAATATGGGTTACTATAACAGTATTCGTGAACTTGGACAGGCAGCCACTTGGATTCGGGCGGACATTGATCAGCATCTGGACGTTATGTATAAACGTCGGTTCGAAGACAAGCGGTATCCGACAAAAGAAGAGTACCGCAAGAACAGACGATACATTTGGCGGGATGAGGAACTTACCAGTCGTATCTCCGGCAGCGAAGTAACTGCCAGCCTGGCAAATCTGGGAATTCGATATCCCGGCGAAGTGGATTCTGAAGGGAAAATCAAGGAACATCCCATCGATATTTGCCTTGCCACAAACATGATTTCCGTTGGCTTGGATGTATCCAGACTTGGCCTGATGACCGTGGCTGGACAGCCCAAAACCACATCTGAATATATTCAGGCAACCAGCCGCGTTGGACGTGATGCAGAAAATGCTCCTGGTCTTGTTTTTGTTTTGTACCGGCCCGGCCGTCCAAGGGACAAATCCCACTACGAACAATTCAGGTCCCTATCACTCCCGCGTATATTGCAATGTTGAACCGACAAGTGTTACGCCCTTCTCAGCACCTGTACGTGAGCGTGCTTTTGCACGCAATCATGGTAGGCATGATGCGGTTGGAAAAAGTGATGACAGATTCAATGAAGATCCGCCCCGTTTCCCTGATGATGGCCTGATTGATAAAGTCCGCAGCGTTATTGAAAACCGTGTGGATGATATCGATAGCGAAGAACTGGATGCAACACTGGACCGCATGGAATACATCCTGCAGTGTTGGGAGGACTGGAATCCCCGGAAATGGGAGCCTGCGAAAAATCCTGACTGGTCTTATGCTGATCCCGTTCCCTTAATGTATTCTTCAGGAAGTCATCCAAATGAGGCATGGGGTTCACGGGGAATTGAGACCCCCCCCACTTCTATGCGCAGTGTAGATGCATCCTGCGAAGCCGAAGTTCTTACAAACCGCTATGTACCGAAGGAGGGCTAAGTAATGGCACATAATAACAGACCTATGCGCAGAAGTGCCTTGATTGGTCCGTGGGGTGTTGGCGCAATTGTTCCATTTCCCAATGACGAATCTTTGATGATTGCCGGCCTGGATATGTGGCGGTACAATGATGCAAACACCTTTTGTAATAAAAGATGAGCGTCTTCTGCGCCGACTGGGTGTTCAGGAATTGCGCTGGCCCCCTGATTTTCGGGAGAATAATGCCGACCCGCAGAACTGTTTTCTGAAAATTCCGACGGTAAGATTCCCTACATGGCACTATTGCCCATTCTGCGGCACAATGGAAAAAACAACATTCTATCAGCAACAGCCAGAATGTGAGTGCTATCCATGGCCTAACGGCAGAAGATGCAATCCAGCATTTCGACACAGAAGGAAGCTGATTCCGGAGCGTTTCATCGTTATTTGCCCGGACGGTCATATTGATGATTTTCCTGTTGCAGAATGGCTTCATCAGGACCCCGGATACCGGTATAATCCGGAGACCTGCAAAATCAGAAGAAGTACCGGTGGTTCATCTGCTTCTCTGAGTGGTGTGTATTATGAGTGTACCTGCGGTGCAAGAAAAAACATTGCTGGTGCTACTAAGCCCGGAGCATTATCCAAGATTGGATATACAGATGCAAAGGTACTAAGCCATGGCTTGGTATGGACAGCGATGAAGAGCATCCTTGTGGCCGTGCCGATGTACGAGTGGTTCTCCGGGGTGCTACGAATGTATGGTTTGCTGATACCAGAAGTTCCATTTACATTCCAACCGATGATGAACAGGCAACAAAGAAAATTCTCGCTGTACTGGATGAGTTTTTTGATTCAGTAAGTGCACGTCGGGTTAACGGCGAATTGGACCGAAGCTTTATTTATATGTTGGCAGATGCTAAACATGTTGACCGGGAAGCTCTTTACAATGCATTTATTCGCCGGGATCAGGGGTTGGAAGGGTTACCGGATGTTACAGAAGAAATATCTGAAGACGAGTATCGGCTTGCAGAGTACAATGTGCTGATAAAATCCAGTGGCGGCGATGCACAGCGCTTCCATTCAAAGAATTATCCGATTTCCTACTACGATCCAGTCATCAGCAAATACTTCAAGAGCATTTCCCTTGTACATAAGCTTTTCAGGAGACCCGTGCTTTCGTTGGATTCTCACGTGCGGAACCCAGTGAGATGCCTATCTCTGAGCGAAAGAAAATGCTTAGACTGGGCAGTGAAAACTGGCTCCCAGCTATTCAGGTTCATGGCGAAGGTATTTTCTTTGAATTCAACAAGGAAGCGGTGGAAGAATGGGCGCAACGGCCTGCTGTCTTGGCACGGCTGCGTAACCTTCAGGATTCTTACCGGAACTCAAAGTTTGGTGCAAATGTCACCGGAGATCTTCGCCCGGAATTCGTTTTGATTCATACTTTTGCCCACCTGATCATCAACCAGCTCAGCTTTGAATGTGGCTATGGCAGTTCCTCTATTCGTGAAAGAATTTACTGTGAAAAAGCAGAAAATAAGTATGGTATGTACGGTGTCCTTATTTACACAGCTTCCGGTGATTCTGAAGGTTCCCTCGGCGGCTTGGTTCGCCAAGGTACAAAGGATCATATAGAGGATACGATCCGTGATGCAGTACGGAATGCCGCATGGTGTTCTTCGGACCCGGTTTGCATTCAGTCTTACGGACAAGGTCCGGAATCCTGTAACTTGGCAGCATGCCATAACTGTGCGCTGTTGCCGGAAACCTGTTGCGAATGCGGCAACAGGCTGCTGGATCGCGGCACAGTCGTTGGCACGCTGGATAACAAATCTATTGGATTTTTTGCTGAATTACTGGAACAGTGAGGTGATTGTATGCTTGTTATCCTGTCTCAAAAGGTGGATAGTGAGTCTTCCTACACAGATGAACTGTTCAACTCATACCATTATCCCGCCAGGTATAAAAATCAACTGCACAAAGGAGATATTTTCATTTATTACCAAGGCAATCGATACGACAAGAGTCAGCGGTACTATTTTGGAGTAGGCTCTGTTGGCGAGATTCAGACTACAGATGGAGAAAACTACTATGCTAAACTTCTGGATTGCCAACAGTTTGAACGGAAGGTTCCAATTTATCTCCCTGACGGTGGATATATATTGAACAACTTGGTTTCGAAACAGTTCGAAAGAGCCTCAATCCTCCTTGGCAAAGTTCTATTCGCCCGTTGTCCCAAGAAGCCTACGATTATATATTAAAAAGCCGCTGGTATTCAGCTATCTTCTGAGCCTGTGCATCAAGACTCGATAGACGTATTGAAAGATAAGTTAAAGCTTGCTGTCAGAGACTTTTATGTCGAGGGTAATTCTTCGGCAATACATCGTATCGAAAGCATTGCGTCCGCTATCGGCCGGGCAACATCTACTTCCGGAAAAGAAAATGAACATACCAAGTCTTCTCGCTATAGTCCGACAGTGAGTCAAGTTGAAAAGCTTTCCCGTTTGCTTGATTATTGTAAAACTATGAGAATGTCATATTCTTATAAACCAATTTTAATTCTGGCACTACTTCACTATGGTGACCGGGATGGCTGTATTTCTATTGAAAATGCTGCGGTCTATTTTCGTGAATACTATTCAAATAGGAAAGCACAAGGAGACTGGCAATTGAGAAGAAACAGTGTATATATCTGAGAGACGATGTGACCGATGCACAAATAATCGCAAATCTTCTTTCTAACCCCGTAAAGGCATTAATAGAGAGCGGCTTTTTCTTTTATAACGAAGACGCGCATGTATTTTCTGTTTCTCCGGACATCTGGAGCACGATTGACATATCCAATAAAGCTGCGATTACGAGAATATGTCGTCAAAAAACTGAAAGACTACTACAAAGACTAATTGAAATGGGGGATTGTTATGGCCGATGTCCATTCTCCGGAAACCAGAAGCTATAATATGTCCCGTATCCGTGGAAAGAATACTAAACCAGAAGAACTTGTCAGAAAATACTTGTTTTCTCAAGGATTCCGGTACAGAAAAAATGACGCTCGGCTTCCTCGGGAAACCGGATATTGTTCTTCCAAAATATAAGACTGTGGTCTTTGTAAACGGTTGTTTCTGGCATGGGCATGAGGGTTGTCACTATTTTGTGGTGGCCTAAGAACAATGCGGAATTTTGGAAAAAAAGAAAATAGGCTCCAACATAGAGCGCGATGCTAAAAACCACGCCCTCCTCGCCAAACTCGGATGGAATGTGATTGTAGTTTGGGAATGTGAACTGAAACGATCAACAGCTGAAGAGACACTCAATATCTTAGTACATTGCATCGTGCAGCGGCAGTCATATGGTAACAGCAACTAAAAGTTTCGTATTTCTCCAAGAAAAGCAATTGCGTGACAGCAATTGTACTGCCTATTGGGATGCCAACTTCGCCACTCTTATCAAAAGGACCGCATCTGTTCGCATGAGCAGGTGCGGTCCTCTAAAAAGTCGCTCGTATTGAACGGAATCTAATTTAGTCTGAAATAGCAGGTATTTTTCCCTTTTCCTTCTTTTTTCAGTTCTCCGGCTGCAACCAACTTCCGCAAGGCGCCCTCTATGGAACTGTCACTGAGCGTCGGGCAAAGCTCCCGGATGTCCTGCTTACTGAACCGCCCGATTCTGTTTTTGCTGGCTCTGCGCACTATTTCCAGTGCGGGCAGCTTGGTTTCTACAAGCGCCATGCGATCTTCAAAGTCTTTATACGCCGCAAGGATCGTTCCCAGCAGGTACTTAATGAAGGGCACTACATCCTCGGTTCCTTCGTGCCAGCCGATTTGCGCCTGCGCAAGTGCGTCGTAATACAGGTCCTTGTTTTTGGCGATTTTGGCTTCAAGGGAGATGTACTTTCCAACATAAAAGCCGTTTCGGTACAGAAGCAGCGTTGTGAGCAAGCGACTCATTCTTCCGTTGCCGTCATTGAAGGGGTGGATGCACAAAAAGTCATGGATGAAAACCGGGATTGCAATCAACGGCTCCAGTTCCATATTGCCAATTACACGGTTGTATTCTGCGCAGATCCTGTCCAATGCTTCCGGCGTCTCATAAGGGGCAAGCGGCGTGAACAGCGTTTCCACATGACCGTCCGGATAGGTAGCGGTGATATAATTCTGCGTGATCTTTGTGCGTCCCGCAAGCGGGTTATTCATGTGGCTGTAGAGGATTTTGTGAAGCTGCAGGATGTAGTTCTGCGTAATTGGTATCGCGTCAAAGCTCTCGTGAATGATACTCAGCACATCGCGGTAGCCGGCAATCTCCTGCTCATCCCGGTTCCTCGGCGTGGTTTTCTCCTCGACAAGCTGCCGGATTCGGGTACTCGTGGTGACGATGCCCTCAATGGCGTTCGATGCCTCGGTGCTCTGTATCTTGGCAATCTCCACGAGCTTTTCGAGTTCCTCCGGGCGCTGCTTCAAATACAGTTCCTGCTTCCCGGCTTCCTTTGTATATGGCCGCAATCAGACCAAGAACGTCCGAGTCCCACTTTTGTTCCCTGATTGCGGAGTAATTGAAGGTTCTCATTCCCTTACCTCCATTCTGTTTCCCTTAAATATTAGAATAAAATAAGGGAATAGTCAATGGCTGTGCGATAAATCCCTTACTATTATGCCTGAATTTAAAGGGATTTATAATCTTAGTCGTAAACCGCCTATTCTTTGTTTATAGCGACGCAACCTTTGAACTGCTGCTTTTGAAGAAGCCACTTGCAGATAAATTTGTTTCACGCAGGGAACGTTCTTTCTTGAAGTCTCTCTACAAATACGGCTTGATTTTATATCACTTTGGTGATACTATTATAGATAGATATATGCAGGAGGGACGCACAGATGAATCAGAAAATCACACTGTATCACGGCTCCGAGCAGCTTGTGGAAACGCCGACTTTCGGGTTGGGCAAGAAAAACAATGACTTCGGTCTTGGCTTTTACTGCACGGAAAGCGAAGAACTTGCGAAAGAATGGGCCGTGTCCTCTCTGCGCAATGGCTTTGCCAATCGTTACAGTCTTGATACGGAATACCTGAAAATCCTGAATCTGAACAGTCCGGACTATACGATTCTGAACTGGATCGCCGTTTTAGTGGAGCACCGCCTGTTTTCCATCAAAACCCCGGCGGCGCAGCGGGCAAAACGGTACTTGATTGACAATTTCAGCGTCAACGTCAATGCCTATGACCTGATTATTGGCTATCGCGCTGATGACTCCTATTTTGACTATGCCGAGTCCTTCTTAAATAACGGAATTTCCGTACAGCAGCTTGCAAAAGCCATGCGGCTGGGAAAGCTGGGAGAGCAGATCGTCGTCAAGTCCAAATATGCGTTCTCGCTGCTGCATTACGAGGGATTTTCCATCGCAGAAAAGGAAAAATATTATGTTCTCCGCAAGGCCCGGAACGATGAAGCCGATCAACATTATGTGAGCATACTTGAAGAAGAAACCAATGGTCTGTATATGCTGGATATCCTGAGAGGAGGCATTCAAAACGATGACCCACGCATACCAAGAAATGTATCTAAGTAACGCACAGGCGCTGCTGGGCGATGCTTTTGACTATGCCATCAACGCCTGCGGAATTTCGGGAAATGACTTTGTGAAGCTATTTTCCGTAAGCTCTGTCAGCAAGCGAATCGAGAATGGTGAGCCCGCTTATCTGGCAGGAAAAAGCGGAATTGAAGTTGTGGCAGATGTTCTTGTCGAGACGACCGGCAAAGCACCAACTGCCAAACCGCAGGTAACGTTCAGCCGTTCCAGAGAGTATTGGATCGGCTGGGCTATCGCGTACTATCAATGGTTCTCCGGCAGGAAATTCGGCGATATTTTCAAGGTCCTTTCGTTCGAGGATTTGCAGCAGATGTACGCTCCGCTTCACGAAGCAGACATCAGCAAATTTGCCAATATTGCCGATGCCAAAGTGCGTGCGTATTTTACAGATACCAATCTCAAGCGCATCCGTACGACCTACGGCTGCACACAAGCAGAGCTTGCCAAGCGAAGCGGCGTCAGCCTCCGGTCGATCCAGATGTACGAGCAACACAACAAGGATATCAATAAAGCCAGCGCGGAAACGGTTCTCAGCCTTGCCAAAGTCCTTGGCTGCACAATGGAGGATCTTCTGGAAAAGTGAGATCAATGCAACCATAGCCAAATATGAAAAAGAAAATGCAATGTGGCGCTGCACGATCAACAGAAAAACATCGCCTTTAAATTCCCCATATACTGAGATTACAGATGAGTGGCTGCGAGAAACACCTACAAAAACGAATTTGAAAAACGCCTTGGTCGCTGACATTGACGCTGATGGTATAATTTATAAAAGCATAATGGAATATGTTCAGCTTCTGAACGAAAAAAAGCGCAGATATCACATTGCCTCTTGCTAGCGTATGCTCCTGTAAAGTAACTGCGCGGGTAAAAGCGCAAAACTCGATTGAGTTTAAAATTCAAAACTACAAGACAGAGCGACATGAATTTGGTAAAATTCAATCAACAAATGTATCAACGATTTATTCGGCATCAGGATCTTTTTGCGAGAGCCATTGACTTTTGATGAGGTTTATTCATTCATAGAAGATACTTATCCAAACAGGTACCGATGTATTGACTCATCAAAGTTTGACTATAAAGCTGTTCACCTTTATTTCAAAGAGAATAATCAGTCATTTCCGTGGGAGCTGCAGATTTGGAATATGTGTGACATGGATAGCAATTTCTCATCTCACAAAAAATACAAGCAGGAATACACCGCATGGGAGAAAGAAAGCAAGGAAGGAGGAATCATCAATGATTAAGCACTACATTATTATGAGTAGTTCGTACACCGATGGCAGTCGTGTAGCATTGGATATTACGGAGGATTGCTTTCTTAACAGCAAAGCAATTGCAGAAATGATTGAGGAAATCAGGAAAAACTGCGGCAAAGATGTTCCTCTATCAACGCATTTCATCGAAACAGAATCCGCTTCATGGGATTCTGTTGTAGCGTATGATCCATTCTTTGAGGATGTCGAATGTACTAAATCGACAACAGCGTTTTCTGAGAAAATCAAAAAAGGTAGAGTTTTGTCAGGACTGGACGTTGCAAATTACATTCTTTCAAAAATTCGGTGTACGCATCTTTCACTGGAAAAACTCGTTTATTATGCATATGCGGATTACCTCTGTGAGCATTCTAAGCGGCTATTTGAAGATCACATTTATGCATTCCGTCATGGTCCTGTCATTAACAGTGTCTATGAGACTTTTAAGCGAAGTGGCTCCCAATATGTGAAGCCGTTCGAGTTTGGTGACGACAGTGATATTCGGACTGGCGTAAAAGAGTTACCCGCAAGAAGCCGCATTCTGTTTGCTAAAGAAGGCACAGAAAAACTCTCGTCTATTGATAGGACGATTGCAAAATACGGAAAGTACTCTGCGGGAGCGCTTGTTGATCTCACACACCGCGCTGGCACTCCATGGTCTTATGTGGATAGTTCCGTGGCATATCAGGAAATTTCGGATAATTTGATTATGGCATATCACCATGTTGAGAGCGTATAAACTAGATGATTGTATTCTTTGTCTATAGCACCGCAATCTTTGAACTGCCGTCCTCGCAGAAACCACTTGCATAACCCTCTGCCCGGAGTTACAATGCAGACACTTTGAACATAGAAAACGCTTCCCGTCTTTTTTTGTCGGGAAGCGTTTTTTGACCACATGGATTACTACAGACGCGCGCGGAACAGGCGGAAAAGGGGGTTCAAAAGAGGGTACGAGAGTAACGGAATACGAGCGGAAATGATGGAAAAGCGTTAGAAACGTCCGAAAAAAGTTTTCGGTTCCTGTTTGGGACCACGAGACCGCTGGTTCGAAACCAGTCACTCGGACCAGAAAACCCGCTGAAATCATAAGATTTCAGCGGGTTTTCTATGTAAATTATTCGATTTTTTCAAAAAGCTATTCTTTGCTTCTTGCGGCGCAGGATTTGCGCCGCGGGTTCGATGATCCAGAATTTGTCAGGCAAATAAAATAAGTGCAACGCCTGCGATTAGCAGAGCAATACCAACAACAAACTCTACCAGTCCGACTCTCTTTGCATATGCTTCATTCTTCCGACCATCTTGAAAGTCTGCCTCAAAACCGTTGATGAGATTATATTTCTTTTTGAAATAAATGAAGTATCCAAACAGGAGAAACGCCAGTCCCAGCACTACGGCCAATGCCTTTAGGAATATCATATAAACACCTCCGTAAATCCTGATTTGTTTCATTATAGCAAACGATCTGCCAAAGCGCAATCGCAACCATCCGGAGCATTCCGGACGGCTGCGTCGATTTTCGATCAATCTGAATTTATAAAACAAAATGTTTCTTCATAAGTGCGTACAATATTTTTCTGTCATCATCAAGTAATACTCTCTCTTTTTTCAAAGCATAGTGATGCGCAAATTCTGTATCTGTGTATGCGTGATCGTTGATTACAACGGTATTTTTTTATATCGTGGCCGCACGTGGATATGCAAATGCGGGTTTGGTACTGCTTCTTTGTAAAAGTCATTTAGCAGACAACTCCAATTGCATAATTCGGCGCCTAATACCTCTTTATAGAGCCGTTCCAATCGATCTATCATGGTTTTCAGTTCCGTCCACTCAGAAATATCCAATTCTGAAAGACTGCCGCAATGCCGATTCAACACCAGAATACATCTGCCGATATAATCCTGTCTGTCCGCCAGATAGACAGACCAATATAATGATTTATATAGCAACCACTCAGTTTCTTTATAATCACACCATTCGCAGCCACGCATCACATATCTCCATAAATTCTGATTTGTCTGAATAATCAATAACCTCGGACGTTTCTATTTTAATAATCCAAGCTCTGTGCGCCGGTTCAGTTCCCAAAGCGCGGTCCGGTTGCTGTCATATTTCACCATTGCATGGGCGCATGTATACTCCATCCATCCATACTCGGTGTGTTCATGGGATAAGTGCAGGGAAGTGTTTTCGACCTTTACCGCAAAGGCATATTCGGGAACGACAAAGCATTGCTTGCCCCACAGTGCTTCCGCATCCGCGAAGCAGCTGACCGGTATGCTGCAGCAGGTGTCGAGCGGCGAATAGTCGCACGTGACGGGGATGCCCGCTTCTTCAAAGGCTTCCCGCTTCGCAGATTCGAGGATGGAGGCATCTTCATCCTCTCCACCGCCTGCGATGAACTGCCAGATATCCAGATCATTTCTTCTGAATACGCAGAATCTTGCCTGCCCGTCCATGATGCAATAGGGAATGACCAGCACCTGATACCTTGCCCGCGCCATAGATTACCTCCTCTTAGTCTTTTCTGCACTGAATATGGAACTGCCCGTCTTTTGCCTGTAAGGATTCAATTTTGAGTCCAGCGCTTTCCAAAAGTCGGACGACAGAATCCGAAGACTGTGCATCCTTCTTGACGATCCCATAGGTCGTATGGAGTTTGTTGTTGCCGCCCCTGATATCCAGATCGATCATAAAAGGTTCCGGATAAGCAGAACGAATGTCACAGTCCCAGATATACATCTGTTTTCCTACTCTGAGGACACGTGCTGCCTCACAAATGGATTTCTGCTGTTCTTCAGCCGTCATGTACATCAGCGTATAGAAAAAAGTCACATTATCAAATGAATCATCCGGAAACGATAATTCTGTTGCGTCCATAAGCTGCTTTGAACAGCAGTCTGGAGCTTCTTCCAATTCTTCCTTGCAGTTATCGATTGCGGTGACTCTGTCTTTGTAAATCTGTCCAATCACGGCTTCGCCACCGCCGCCAATATCAAGAATCGAGCCGGTCAGTTTTTCTTTGATCTCTATCGTCATGTTTATCCTCACAAATTTCAGTTAATTTCATTATAGCAAACCTGCGCCCAAAACACAATCGCAGCCGCCCGACACCGGGCGGCTGCATCCCGTTCATTCGATCAATGTCTGTCGCCCTTCAGCCGCTTTAACTCCGCCAGCTCCGCTTTCATCTCTGCGATCAGCACCTTCAGCTTCTCCTCGCATTCCTCGCGCGTATGCGCATACACATTTCGCGCGTGCTTTTTGCCGTCGATCCATGTCGGGGAGGATCGCCCTTCAAAGAGGTGGTCGTTGATCTGGCTGATGCAGCCCGTGCCGGGCTTGCGGCCCTTGCCCATGTAGGGCTGAAAATCAACGATGGCGGGCATATTCGCCTGCGGGCGCAAAACTCTGCGAGGCTTCTGGGGAATTGAAGAGATTTTTGAATTTATGGGGGCTTTTTGTCGAATTTGCGGCTTGTTTCCGGCTCTTTGTCTGTGATAAGATAGGCACACAAAGGAGTGTATTGCACATATGAAAGAAAAGCTGAAAATTCTGATTGCGAACGACGATGGGATCCGGTCGGAAGGTATTGCAAAGCTGGCCCGCGCCGCTGCCTCATTTGGAACGGTCTGGGTCGCTGCACCGGAACACCAGTGCAGCGGTATGTCTGTCCGCCTGACGATCTCTGAAAAGAGCCGGATGGCGGTCTACCGCTATGATTTCCCGGTTCCTGTGGAGGCCGCCTGGAGCGTAGACGGCACGCCCGCCGATTGTGTCAAGGTTGCGCTGAACGCACTGCTCCCATTCCGCCCGGATATTGTCCTGTCCGGCATCAACGACGGGCTGAACGCGGGTCTTGACGTCGCCTACTCCGGAACCATCGGCGCGGCGACAGAGGCGGCCATGCACGGCGTTCCCGCCATTGCATTTTCCATGCGCGACGGCAAATCCTTCGACGTTACCGATCACTACCTCTGCTCCGTTCTTGGCGAGCTTCTGGAGAAGCCGCTCGGCCGGGGCGAAATCTGGAACGTCAACTTCCCCACCTGTCCGCTCTGCGACTGCCGTGGCATTCTGTACGAGCGTTTCCCGGAAAAGCAGTCGTATTACGAAAACTATTATGAATGCGTCCGCGAGGAAAACGGTGTGCGCTATCTGTCGCCTGTTGCAAAGGTTTTGCACGCAGACGCCGTGACGGACGGCAGCGATATCCACGCGGTTCTGAACGGCTATGTTTCCATCGGCAAGGTGCGCTGCGCGCCGTTTTGAACATTTGTCTTTATACTGTGGACAGTTTCAAATTAGTAAGCCGAATTTAAGAAAGCTTGAAGAAAATTTGACATATTTCTTGCATTTGACTTCTTGTATTGTCTCACATGATGTGGCATATTTGCTTTGGTAGAAATACCAGTATCTTGCGGGGCTGCGCTGTGCGCAGTCTCAGCTCACCGCGGCACTGCCGCGGACACATGTTTCAGGAGGAATATAGAAAATGAAGAAGATCATTGCACTGCTCCTCGTGGCGGTCATGGCAATCGGCTTCTGCGCCTGCGCAGCCAAGACCGAGACCCCCGATGAACCCGCCACAACGGAAACCACGACCACTGAGGCCACGGAAACCACCGAAACCACGGAACCCGCAGCTGAAGAAACCACGACCGAAGAAACCACCGAAAACCAGCATTTCGACAAACTGACGCTTGAGTTTGTTCCCTCCAAGGACGCCGACGTCATCATCACTGGCACGAAGAACCTTCCCGAACTCGTGAAGGCTGAAATGTCCAAGCTCGGCTACGACATCGACGAAGTCGACATCACGGTCGGCACCAGCTACGACGCCACCGGCGAGGCTATGGCTGCCGGTTCCATCGATCTGGGCTGGCTGCCCGGCGGCACGTACGCGCTGTACTCCGACGATGTGGATGTCATCCTGACCGCTACCCGTAACGGCCTGTCCAACGACTCCACCAACCCCGCCGACTGGAACGGTGAAGCCAACGCCACCAAGAAGGATGGCCCGCAGGTCACCTACTACCGCTCTTTGATCTACGCTACTCCGTCTGCTTATGGTCAGGAACTCGCTGCTAAGGTCAATGCTGGCGAAAAGCTTACCTGGGAAGACCTCGACAAGGCAACCTGGGCTGTCCAGAAGACCTCCTCTTCTGCCGGTTACATCTATCCGTCCATGTGGCTGATGGCCAACTACGACGGCAAGAAGATCTCTGATCTGTCCAACGTCATGCCCATCGACTCCGGTTACGGCACCGCGTTCTCCTACGCTGCTGCGGAATCCGTCGATATCATCGTCTGCTACGCCGACGGCCGTAACGACTACGAAGCATCCTGGACGCTGCCCACCGACCAGCAGGACGAAACCGGCAAGCAGGGCATGGGCCGCTCCGACTCCATCTGGAACGAGATGAACGTCATCGGCGTCACCGAGGGCATCTACAACGATACCGTCGCCATCTCCAAGGAGAGCCAGTACTACACCCCCGAAATCGTCGCTGCCCTTCAGGAGTGCTTCATCAACATCATCGGCACCGATGAAGGCAAGGCCATCTTCGACGTCTACAGCCACACCGGCTACGCCAAGGCGACCGACGCTGACTACGACGGCGCACGCGCTGCTCTGCAGGCTGTTGCCGAGTAATCCGTCATCAACCAAATAACGTCCAAATGAATAAAGCGCCCCGCGTCAACGGGGCGCTTTTCGTTTTACAGATATCTCAGCAAAAAGCACATCTCCGATATTCTCCATTCAAATCCTCAGAAAGAAAAGAGTCGCAGCATGATTGAATTCAAAAATGTGTATAAGACTTATCCAAACGGCTTCACGGCCCTGAAAAACATCAACCTGCAAATTGAGCAGGGCGAGTTTGTCGCCATCATCGGCCTTTCGGGCGCAGGCAAGTCGACGATTCTGCGCTGCATCAACCGGATGCACGATATCTCCAAGGGCGAGCTGACCGTTGACGGTGTCACGGTGGACTCTCTGCGCGGCAAAGAGCTCCGGCGCTACCGCCGCAAGGTCGGCATGATCTTCCAGAGCTTCAATCTGGTTTCCCGCAGCACGGCGATCAAGAACGTTCTGACGGCCGATGTCCCAGATATGCCGTTTTTCCGGGTACTGCTCGGCATTTTTACAAAAAAGCAGAAAATGCGGGCATTAGAGAGTCTGGACAAGGTAGGCATTTTGGATAAGGCCTATACCCGCTGTGACCAGCTCTCCGGCGGTCAGCAGCAGCGCGTGGCCCTGGCCCGCACGCTGAACCAGAATCCGAAGATCATCCTCGCCGACGAGCCTGTCGCTTCCCTTGACCCCATCACGGCCAAGCAGGTCATGCAGGACTTCGTGCGCATCAACAAGGAATATAAAATTTCGATTCTGCTGAACATCCACCACGTGGACCTCGCGCTCAAATACTGTGACCGCGTCATCGGCATCCGCGCGGGCGAAATCGTTTTTGACGGCCCGGCCAGCACCATTACCCAGGAACAGATCGACGAGGTCTACAACGGCGCAAAGGCGCCCACCATGGGCGAAGGCGAGGGCGAGCTGCCGAAGGCTGCCAGAGCAGAGGGCTAAGCCATGGAAAACAACACGTCTTCTCTGATGAAGCTTACACTCTACGACCGCATCTTCAAACCCCAGACCGTAACGCTTCCCAATGGACATTCGGTCCAGCGGCGCAGAAGCCGCACGCCGGTAATCGTCCTTTTCCTGGCCGTTGCAATCTGGCTGTCTCTTCGCATGACAGGCTTTGATCTGCACGTCGTCATCACAAAATTCCGCAAGATGGTGGACCTTGGAGAAAATTCTTCAGCCGGACTGGTCGTTCTTCCCGAAGGTCGTTTCTCCTCTGATCGATACCATCAAAATGTCGATTCTCGGTACGGTCATCGGCTGCGTGATAGCGCTGCCGGTTGCGATTCTCTCGTCGAGCAACATCAACAAGAGCATTCCCGTCGTCTGGCTCATCCGATTCCTGCTTGGCCTTATCCGGACACTGCCGACTCTGATCATCGCACTCGTGTGCGCGCTGATCTTCTCGCTCGGCACGTTTTCCGGCACCATCGCAATCGCCATCTTTACCTTTGGTATCGTGGCCAAAATGCTCTTTGAGTCGATTGAAACCATCGACATGGGGCCGTTTGAGGCGATGGAAGCGCTCGGCGCGAACAAGTTCCAGGCATTCTGGTCCGCCTGCGTGCCGCAGATTCTGCCCGTTTATTTAAGCCACTGCCTGTACTGCTTTGAAATGAACGTGCGCGCATCGGCAATTCTCGGTTACGTCGGCGCTGGCGGCCTTGGTATCACGATCAACGAGCGCATCGGCTGGCGCGATTACAACAGCCTCGGCACGGTGCTGCTGTCGCTGTTCGTGGTCGTTGTCATCATCGACTTCTTCAGCGAATACCTTCGCAAGAAGCTGAGCTGAAAGGAGGCTGCAAGATGGAAAAGAAAGACAAAATCGCCATGCTGGAGCAGTCGCTTGACCGGAAGCTCACCACGCTTGAAATGTATGAAAACCGCCCGCGCAAGTGGATTTTGTACCTTGTGATTGTGCTGGCGGTCACACTGCTTGTCGGCTGGTCGGCAGACGACATCCACTTTACGGGCCTCACCGCCACCGGTACGGAGGTCGCCAAGGGTGTCGTCCACGGCGTGTTCCACCCGGACACAAATCTGTTGTTCGGTACCGGCGACTCCGATGTGCCGTATCTGCTGCTGCAAACCATTGCCATTGCTGTGCTCGGTACTATTTTCGGCGCAATTCTGGCCATCCCCTTCGCGTTTCTGGCCTCGTTCAATATCATGCCGAAGGCGGTTGCGTACATTGTCCGCATTCTGATTCTGATGATCCGCACCATCCCGTCCATTGTCTGGGCGCTGATGTGGATCCGTGTGACAGGCCCGGGCGCCGCCTGCGGCGTTATCACGCAGTCGGTCTGCTCGATCGGCATGATCTCCAAAATGTACATCACGGCCATCGAAGATCTGGATACGCACATTCTCGAAAGTCTGGACGCCATGGGCTGCACGCCGTTCCAGAAAATCCGCTACGGCGTTCTGCCGCAGCTGACGGCAAGCTTCATCTCGACTACGATCTACCGCTTTGACATCAACCTCAAAGACGCCACGACGCTCGGCATCGTCGGCGCGGGCGGTATCGGCGCGTCGTTGGTGCAGTGTCTCAACTCCCGCCGCTGGGGTATGGTCGGCTCGTTCGTCTGGGGCCTGATGGTGCTTGTTCTGATCATCGAACTCATCTCCACGCGCATCCGCAGAAAGCTTGCGCACGGCGAATAAAAAACTGGGGGCGCTCTGAGCGCCCCCAGCGTATCCTCAAGGGCCATTGCTATGGAAAAGAAATTGACAATCTACTATACCAGCGATATCCACGGCTGCTTCTCGCCGATTGATTATGCCACCGGCCTGCCGGCAGACGCCGGCCTTGCCAACTGCATGGCGCAGTTCCGGAAAGACGGCAACACCCTTGTTATCGACGGCGGCGACACCCTGCAAGGCAGTCCTCTCACCTATTATCTGAGCCATGAAGCGCGCGATGTCACAACGCTCCCGGCCGCGCTTTTAAACCTCGGCGGGTATGATTTTGTAACGCTCGGCAACCATGACTTCGACTATGGGAAACAGACCATCGAGCGCTATCTTGCCGCTCTGAACGCCCGCTGCCTGTGCGCAAATGTGGAGGGTATCCGCGGCGTGGAGAAAACGGCCGTTGTTACCATGGAAAATGGGCTTCGCGTCGGCCTGACCGGTATGATTACGCCCTTTGTCACACAGTTTGAAAGCGCAGAGAATATGGCCGGCATCACTGTGACCGACGCATTTGCCGCCGCCTGGTCCGCACTTTCCGAGTTGCGGCACAAAACAGACCTCACCATCTGCATCTACCACGGCGGATTCGAAGCGGACGTCAAAACAGGAGAAATTCTCTCACAGACCAGCGAGAACCAAGGCTGCCGTATCTGCCGGGAGCTTGGGTTTGATATTCTGCTTGCAGCGCACCAGCATATGCAGGCCGAAAATCTTCAGATCGGCGGGACGTATACCTGCCAGCCGCCGGAAAAAGCCGCAAAGTTTATCCGCATGGACGTAACGGCCGACCGTGGAAGCGTCCATGCCGTCTCCCAGCTGATACCGGCAGGATCGGTCGCGCTTCCGGCTGCCGCAGACGCACTTCAGAGTGCCGAGGCACAGACTGCCCGCTGGCTCGATACACCGGTTGGCCGGCTCGATGTGCCGATTCCGGCGGAAGATCCTCTGACGCTGGCGAAAAACGGCTCCCTGCTCGCAAACCTCATCAATCAGGTGCAATTGGAAGCTTCCGGCGCGGACATTTCTCTCACGAGCCTTTCCAATCGTGTGGTTGATTTTCCGCAGGATGTGACCGTCCGTGCCATCGTCTCGGCCTACGCATTTCCCAACACGCTCCAGACCATCCGCGTCACAAGAGCTGTTCTGACGGCCGCGCTGGAACGGAGCCTTTCCTATTTTGATTTTGCGCCGGACGGAAGCCTTTGCATCAGCGACACATTCCTGCGGCCAATCATCCAGCATTTCAACTACGACTATTTTTCCGGGCTTACCGTCACGGCAGACCTTTACCAGCCGGTCGGCCGGCGCGTGCGGTCCATCGTCTACCAGGGGCAGAGAGCTGCCTGATGATCAGACGCTCACGCTCTGCCTCAACAATTACCGCGCCTCCGGCGCCGGCGGCTACGGCTGCTACAAGAGCTGTCCGCTTGTGTCGGAAAATTTGACAGAAATCTCTGATCTCGTCACACAGTATGTGCTGCAGCATCGCGAGATTACCGTCGACAAAACCAAGTGGCTGCAATTTTGCAGCGATTGAACACAGAGCCGCATAACGCGGCACAGGAGGAATGAACTATGGAAAACAACGTATTCAAGGTCGTCTTGCTGCAGGCGCTTCCCGCGTCCGGCAAATCCGAAGTCCGTAACTTTATGGCGAACATCGAGCCCGAACGGCTCAAAAAGGAGTTCCACATCGGCGAAAACCTCCAGCTCGATGATTTCCCCTACGTCCATATGATGCGCCGCATCGACAATGAGCTCGAAGCTATGGGCCAGGCCAGACTCTTCTATCCGGGCGAGGAGCCCTTCATTGACGGAAGAGACTGGGGCACGCTCTGCTGCCTGTTGAACGAGGACTATCACGATCTGCTCAACCGCAACGTGCAGAAGCCCGATTCCTGCGCGCAGCTGCTTTTTGATCGTTACGACAGAGCCGGTCAGATCGTCGGCATTGCGCCGCGGCTCGGAAAGCTCCCGGAAGAAATCCGCAAAAAACTGGCGGAAAAGCTGGAAGCCGAGGCGGCCGCCATGCTGAAAGAAAAACAGGACGCTTATCCCGACTCCTTTGACGGCAAGACCATTATCATTGAGTGCGCGCGCGGCGGACCGGACGGCGCGTCGATGCCGCTGACAGGCTCCGACGGATACCAGTATTCGCTTCCGATGTTCTGCCCGGAAATTCTGGAAAACGCCGCAATCCTCTACATCTGGGTCACACCGGAGGAGTCCCGCCGCAAAAATGCCGACCGCGCCGACCCCAACGATCCCGGCTCGAACCTGCACCATGGCGTGCCGCTGGCCGTCATGCTGGGAGAATACGGCTGCGACGATATGGAGTATCTTGTAAACACGTCCGAGCAGAAGGGCACCGTAACTGTGAAGGCGCACGGAAATACCTATCATGTGCCGATCGGTATTTTTGATAACCGTGTGGATAAGACCTCCTTCCTCCGCGCAGAGCCGTCCGCCTGGGACGCAGCACTGGTAGAAGATGTGACATGCGCCATCCGTCAGGCCACAGACACCATGTGGGCCGGTTACCGGAAATAAAGCAATGCATCACAAGCACAAACCGCCCACCAGAAATTTCCGGTGGGCGGTTTCGTTTTATGGCAGATTAAAAGCCGAAGCAGGCACGCACAGCGTCCGCGTAATCACCTCTGCAAACCAGATATGACGCAGCATGATTGCCTCGGAAAAAACTGCCGGCATTTTGAAAAATACGAGGACGCAGGGTACTCTTTTTTGAAGTCTCTGCTGTCAGTCATGCTTGTGATCCTCCCGAATTCCGATTTATTTCATTATAGCAAAGTCACGCCCAAGGCACAATGCAGCCGCCCAAAACGCTGATATGCTCCCTCCATGCTTGACAGTTTGTTTTTCGCTGTCTCTCATGGAGGGAGCATATCAGACATTGCCCCGGCGGGGCTTTGGCTTATTTATAGCACTCCGGCTTCAGAATGCCGATGTAGGGGAGATTGCGGTAGTAATTTGCGTAATCGAGGCCGTAGCCGACGACGAATTCGTCCGGGATCTCGAAGCCGCACATATCGGTCTTGTAGCTCTCGGGATGGCGCGACGCCTTGTCCAGGAACGAGATCGTCGTAATGGATGCGGGGTTCCGTGCGCCGAAGAGCTGACGCAGGTACTGCATGGTGAGGCCCGAATCGATGATGTCCTCGACGATGACGACATGGCGGCCCGTAATGTTGTTGTCCAGATCCTTGATGAGGCGGACGACGCCGGTGGACTGCGCGGATGCGCCGTAGCTGGAGACAGCGATGAAATCCATGTCAATGGCGCAGTTCATGCAGCGGCACAGATCGATGTAGAAAAACGATGCGCCCTTGAGCACGCACACCAGCACGGGGCGCTTGTCTCCAAGCTTTGCGGTCAGATCCGCGCCGAGCTGCTCGACGCGGGCGGCGATGGCTTTTTCGGTAAAAAGGACGCGTTCAATGTCCTGTTCAGGCGTTCTGATGAGCATAATTTCCTCCAAAATAGCCGGAAAACCGGCGTTGTCAACTTTTCCATTATAAACAGAGGAATACAATAAGTAAAATAGATAAACCTAATTGAGCATATAATTTCCGCTTATTATAAACATTATAAAACAGACATTTACAAAACGTGAAAAATCGCATATAATCGGCCAGGAATGAAAAAATAAAACAAAAAACTGCGGTAAAAAACGGATAAGGAGTTTTGAATTATGAGCAACTGCGCGATCGTAGGCATCAACTGGGGCGACGAGGGCAAGGGCCGGATGGTCGACCTCATTGCAAGAGATTATGACATCGTCTGCCGGTATCAGGGCGGCAACAACGCGGGCCACACCATCGTGAATGAGTACGGCAAATTCGCCCTTCATCTCATCCCCTCCGGCATCTGCCTGCCGGGCGTTGTAAACGTGCTGGGCAACGGCGTCGTGATCGATCTGGAGAGCCTGTGCGGTGAAATTGAGGCGCTGCAGAACGTGGGCGTGCCCATTACGCCGGAGAATTTCAAAATTTCCGAGCGCGCTACCATCGTCTTCCCGTACCACCGCGCCCTCGACGGTCTGGAGGAGGCCCGGCTGAAGGACAAGAAGTACGGCTCCACCCTGCGCGGCATCGCGCCGGTCTATTCCGACAAATATCAGAAGAAGACCATCATGATGGGGGAGCTTCTGTACCCGGCGTATCTTGAAAAGCGGCTGGCCAGCATTCTGGAGTGGAAGAACCTGACCATTCAGAATGTCTACGGCGCGGAAGCGTATAAGCTTGAGGATATGCTGGCGTGGTGCCGCGAATTCGGCTCGAAGCTTGCGCCTTACATCTGCGATACCAGCAAGTACCTCTATGAGGCTGAAAAGGCCGGCAAGAGCATCATGTTCGAGGCCCAGCTCGGCGCGCTGCGCGACATTGATTTCGGCATTTTCCCGTATACCTCGTCCTCTTCCTCCAATGCGGGCTATGCCTGCGTCGGCGCAGGCATCCCCGGCAGCCATGTCGACCGCACGGTCGGCATTGTCAAGGCGTATTCCACCTGCGTGGGCGAAGGCCCGTTCACGGCGGAATGGTTCGGCGACGAGGCCGAGCAGCTGCGCGTGGCCGGCGGCGAATACGGCGCGTCCACGGGCCGTCCGCGTCGTGTCGGCCCCATCGATCTGGTCGCGACGCGCTACGGCTGCCGCATCCAGGGCGCAACCGAGGTCGCGCTTACGAAGCTCGATGTCCTGTCCTATATGAAGGAGATCCCTGTCTGCACGCAGTATGAGGTCAACGGCGAAAAGACCGACGATTTCCCGTTTACCGCCGTCATTGACGAGGCAAAGCCCGTCCTGACGACCGTTCCCGGCTGGGGCTGCGATATCTCCGGTGTGCGCAAGTACGAGGATCTGCCGCAGGCCGCGCGTGATTACGTTGAGTATGTCGAGCAGGCCATCGGCGTGCATATCAGCTATGTCTCCGTCGGCGCAGGCCGCGACGAGATTATTTACCGCTAAAAGGAGCCGCCATGAAACCGACGTATGAAAGCCCGCTGGCCTCGCGCTACGCGTCGAAGACCATGCTGCACCTGTTCTCCCCGGATATGCGCTATGAGACATGGCGCAGGCTCTGGGTCGCGCTGGCAAGAGCCGAGCATACGCTTGGCCTGCCCATCACGCAGGCGCAGGTGGACGAGCTGGCCGCGCACGTGAGCCCCATCGATTATGACGTGGTCGCCGCGCGGGAAAAAGAGGTGCGGCACGATGTCATGGCGCATATCTACGCCTACGGCCTCGACGCGCCCGGCGCGAAGGGCGTCATTCACTTAGGTGCGACGAGCTGCTATGTGACGGACAACGCAGACCTGATTTTATACCGTGAGGCGCTGCGGTATCTGGAAAGGGAATTGAAGGCCGCCATGCGGAATCTGTGCGAGTTTGCTGACCGCTATGCCGCCATGCCCGCGCTTGCCTACACGCATTACCAGCCCGCGCAGCTGACGACCATCGGCAAGCGCGCGTCGCTGTGGTTACAGGATCTGATGCTCGACCTTGAGGAGGTGCAGGACACGCTGCGCGCGTTCCGCTTCCTCGGCTGCCGGGGCACGACCGGCACGGAGGCCAGCTTTGTCGAGCTGTTTGACGGCGATATGGCGAAGATCGACGAGATGAACCGGCAAATTGCTGCTGAGTTCGGGTTTTCCCGCTGCTATCCCGTCTGCGGGCAGACGTATCCCAGAAAGCTTGACAGCCGGATTTTAAACGCGTTGTCATCCATCTGCCAGAGCGCCTGCCGCATGGCGACGGACATCCGGCTTCTGCAGCACGACCGGCAGGTCGAGGAGCCGTTCGAGGACAAGCAGATCGGCTCGTCCGCCATGCCGTATAAGCGCAACCCCATGCGCTGTGAGCGCATCTGCTCGCTGGCCCGCTACGTGATCGCTGACGCACAGAACGCGCCCATGACGGCCATGACGCAGTGGCTCGAACGCACGCTCGACGATTCAGCCAACCGCCGCATCAGTCTGCCGGAGGCGTTTCTGGCGACGGACGGCGTGCTGCGTCTTGTGCAGAACGTCACGAAGGGGCTGCACGTGAATGAGAAGATCGTGGAAAAGCTGGTTCGTGACTATCTGCCGTTTATCGCAACGGAAAACCTGATGATGGCTGCCGTCAAGCGCGGCGGCGACCGCCAGCAGCTGCACGAGATCATCCGCGAGGCGTCCATGCAGGAGACGGCAAAGATGAAAAACGGCGAAAGCTGGGATCTGGTTGCCCAGCTGGCCGCCCGGCCGGAATTCGGTATGACGGCAGAAGAAATCAGGGCAGAACTTGAGCCCAGCCGCTACATCGGCCGCTGCCCCGAGCAGGCCGCGGCCATGACAGCCGCCTGCCGCGCGCTGATCGGAGCAGATGCACAGCAGGCGGAGGAATTGACACTGTAACAAATAAAACTGTGCCCGCGAGGGACGCACTCAGGCGTCTCCCGCGGGCTTTTTCTCTTCTTCTGTGTCCAGATACTGCGCTTCCGCATCCAGAATTGCCGCTTGCAGCTTTTCACGCACATGCTGTGCCTCCGGAATGGTTCCCAGCTCGTCCAGAACCTCGTCGATCGCCCCGCAGAGGCGGGCATAGAGCTTTGCATAATCGGTCATAATAGAACCTCCTGTTTTTGGAATAAACCCATTATAACATAGAATTTTTTTCTGAAATAGTGAACTATCACTAAAAATTTTTTTGCCGCTTCCATAATGTCATATACCAATGGGAGGCGGTCACTGGGATGGACACCCGCGGCAGTCAGCCAGACGAATCCGGGAGCTTTGCCGTCAGCGTGGGATCACGCCGAACGGGCTTGCGACGACCTCTGCGGTTCCGCAGGCGACGATCAAAAGCATTCTGAACGGCGAGAGCAAAAATCCCGGCGCCGTTACGATCAAAAAGCTCTGCGACGGCTTTGAAATCACCCTCGGCGAGTTTTTCTCAACGCCGGAATTCGACGCGTTGGAGCAGGAGATCAAATAAGTGTGAAAAACAGGAGGCGGTGATGGGGTGAAGCTGAATCAGGCAGTCAGCCTGCGATTGGCAGAGCTGATGCAGGCGCGGGCTATGACGCAGTACCAGCTTTCGACAAAAAGCGGCGTCCCAAAATCGTCGATCGGCAATATCATGCACTGTGCGTACGATTCTGTGAAGCTTCGCGTCCTGCACGAGCTGTGTCAGGGTCTCTCCATCAGCCTGCCGGAATTTTTTGATTCCCTGTTCATTGTTTTTTGCGCGAGGAGAATCTGGAGCCATGATGGATGCAGTGAATTTCTTCAAAAGTCTACGGTGAATCCGTAAGTGCGTTCCTGTTTCAGCGTAGGGGCGGACGACTCTGTCCGCCCGCAGAACACAGTGTTTTTAGGGAAATCTACGGCGAATTCGCAACATTTTCAGGGCCGACAGAGTCGTCGGCCCCTACAACCAAGCTGGTAAGCGCATACGAATTCGCCGCAAATTCTCACGCAGATGCAGCGTTTTCCGCCCAGCGGTATGCACTGGGTTTTTCGGAAATCTGCGGCGAATTCATATGCACAAAAACCTGCCCCTGTCATGCTCTGCATGATAAGGGCAGGTTTGCTGTCACATGGAGATCCAGCCGAAGGCGTTTGCGACGGAGCTGATGAGGATGATCGCGGCGAAGAACGGGCAGAGGAAACGGATCATAGCGTTGAAGACCCGCTTCCGGCGGAATCTGGGCTCACTGAGCAGGATCTCCTGCTCAATGCGGCCCACACCGGCGACCCGCGAGACGAGCAGGCAGACGGTAATGGCCGCGATGGGCATCATGACGGAGTTTGTCAGGAAATCAAAGAAATCCAGCAGCTGCATCCCGAGGATCCGCACGCCCGCCAGCGGCCCATAGCCGAGCGACGACAGGCTGCCGAGCACCAGCATCACGACGCCGACGATGGCAGTCGACTTTTTCCGGCCCCAGCCAAGCTCGTCCTGGAAGGTGGACACGGCGCTTTCCGTCAGCGCGATGGAGCTCGTCAGCGCGGCGAACAGGACCAGCAGGAAGAACGCGATGCCGATCACCGTGCCGAAGCCCATGGAATCAAAGACCTTCGGGATGGTGATGAACATCAGCGAGGGGCCGGCCTTCAGCGCGCTGGGATCGCCGCCGGAGAAGGCGAACACCGCGGGGATGATCATCAGGCCCGCCATGATGGCGATGGCCGTGTCGAAGACCTCAACATTGCGGGTGGAGCTTTCGATCGGGACGTCCTTTTTCATGTAGGAACCGAACGTGATGAGAATGCCCATGGCGATGGACAGGGAATAAAACATCTGCCCCATGGCGGAGACGACCGTCATCCACGAGAAATGCGCGAGGTTCGGCACGAGAAAATATTTTACGCCCTCCAGCGCGCCGGGCCGCGTCACGGAATAGACCGCGATGATCACGGACAGCACGACCAGCACCGGCATCATGAACTTCGACACGCGCTCAATGCCGTTTTCCACGCCAGCGAAGATGATCGTCAGCGTCAGCGCGGCAAACACGACGAAGCAGACCTCCGCCGGGACGCCGTTGGAGATAAACGCGGAAAAATAGCCGTCGGCGGCCAGCGCACTGCTCCGCCCGAGCGCGTAATCGGCCAGATATTTGACGACCCAGCCGCCGATGACCGAGTAATACGGCACGATCAGGATCGGGATGATTGCGTTGATCCACCCGCCGAACCGCAGCCAGCCGGATGTTCCGAACGACTTGAACGCGCCGACCGGGCTTTTGCCCGTCATGCGGCCCAGAGACGTCTCGGCGACGATCATGGTATAGCCGAACGTCATGGCCAGCAGGATATAGACCAGCAGGAAGATCCCGCCGCCGTATTTCGCGGCCAGATACGGGAAGCGCCAGATGTTCCCAAGGCCAACGGACGCGCCCGCCGCTGACAGAACAAAGCCGAGCTTCCCGGAAAATGTGCTTCTTGTATGCCCTTTTTGACTCATGTCTTTTCTCCGATCTGCTGCGCAGCGCGCAGCTTTTACAGTGTATCACAGAAGTGTGTAAAAAACAATCCCCGTCGGAGAAACGTATCCCCCGGTTTCCAAGCGGAAAACCGGGGGAATTTTGCAGTCTAAACGGCAGATATCAGTTCATTTCCTCGAACTCCGCGTCGACGGCGTTGTCGGTGAAGTCATTGTTCGGGTTTTCATAGCGAGCCGAGCCGTGGTATTCCGCGTTCGGGTCGATGTGCACGCCGGCCTCGTTCAGAAGCGCCTCCAGCTGATCGGCGGCGCCGTTCATCTGCGCGGGATCCTTGGACTTGACGGCGCGGCGGGCAGTCTTGACGGCCTCAGCCAGACGCGTTTTGTCCTCTTTGGAAACATTTTTCGCGTTTCCGGCCTGGAAGATCATCTGCTCGCAGCGGTCGCGGGCGGTGGCCTCGGCCTTGAGCTTCGCGTCCTCGGCAGCATAGCGCTGCGCGTCGCGCACGGCGCGGTCAATGTCCTCGCGGCTCATGTTGCTCGAGGCGGTGATGGTGATCTGCTGGGCCTTGCCGGTGTCGAGATCCTTGGCCGAGACGTTCACGATGCCGTTGGCGTCGATGGAGAACGTGACCTCGATCTGCGGAACGCCTCTGGGGGCGCGGCGGATGCCGGTCAGCTGGAAGCGGCCAAGCTCCTTATTCTGGTGCGCCATGGGGCGTTCGCCCTGCAAAACGTGGATATCGACGGACGACTGGAAGCTGGAGGCCGTCGTGAAGATCTGGCTCTTGCGGATGGGGAGCGTCGTGTTGCGCTCAATGATGCGCGTGCACACGCCGCCCAGCGTCTCGATGCCGAGCGACAGCGGCGTCACATCGAGCAGCAGAAGGCCCTTCACGCTGCCGGACAGAACGCCCGCCTGCAAGCACGCGCCCATGGCGACGCACTCGTCGGGGTTGATGCCCTTGAACGGCAGAGAGCCTGTCATCGACTGCACCAGATCCTGCACCGCCGGGATGCGGCTCGAACCGCCGACCATGAGAACCTTGCTGATCTGCGAAATGGATACGCCGGAGTCGTTGATGGCCTGATTGACCGGCTCGCGCGTGGCCTGCACGAGATGGTAGGTCAGATCGTTGAATTTTGCCCGCGTGAGCGGGATCTCCATATGCAGCGGCCCCTGCTTGCCGACGGCGATATACGGCTGCTCCACGGTCGTCTGCGTCATGGACGAAAGCTCGATCTTGGCCTTTTCGGCGGCCTCCCGCACGCGCTGCATGGCGGCGGGGTCGCGCGTCAGGTCGATCTTCGTCTGCTTTTTGAACTCGGAGACGAGATAGTCGACGATGCACTGGTCAAAATCGTCGCCGCCCAGATGGTTGTTGCCCGCCGTGGCCAGCACCTCAATCACGCCGGACGAGATATCGAGAATGGACACGTCGAACGTGCCGCCGCCGAGATCATAGACCATGATCTTCTGCGACTGCTCCTTATCGATGCCGTAGGCAAGGGCGGCTGCCGTCGGCTCGTTGATGATGCGCTGGACGTTCAGCCCCGCGATCTTGCCCGCGTCCTTCGTCGCCTGCCGCTGCGCGTCGGTGAAATAGGCCGGGACAGTGATGACGGCGTCGGTGACGGGTTCGCCGAGGAAGGCTTCCGCGTCCGTCTTGAGCTTTTGCAGGATCATCGCGGAAATTTCCTGCGGCGTGTATTTATGGCCGTCGATGGAGACCTTGTAGTTGGTGCCCATCTGGCGCTTGATGGAAGAAATGGTGCGGTCATGGTTCGTGACGGCCTGCCGCTTTGCGATCTGACCGACCATGCGCTCTCCGGTCTTGGAAAACGCGACGACAGACGGCGTCGTGCGTCCGCCCTCGGCGTTGGGGATGATAACAGGCTCGCCGCCCTCCATCACAGCCACGCAGCTGTTGGTGGTGCCGAGATCAATACCGATCGTTCTGGACATACGGAGTTCCTCCTGTGAGATAGGTGCGCTCAATACCAGCTGCCGGAGCCTGTGTCGGAGCCGGTCTGCGACTGGCTCTGACCGGAATAGGTTCCGGAATCGCTGTAGCTGTAATTGCGGTAGTAGTACGGGTCATAATACGCGCCGCGATAGCCGCAGCTGCCGAACAGCATGGCGACGATCTGGATCAGCAGATAAATGCCGAGCAGCCGTACGAGAAAATTCCCGCGGCGGCGGGTGCGGTGATACGTCCAGCGGTAGCCGCCGGGGCTGTCGTTGTCCTCCTGCTGTTCTTCGCCGGAGGGACGGTAGGTATACCAGGTCTGCCAGCCGTTCCGGCTTTCCTGCTGCCAGTCGTCCGACTGGCTCTGCGCGCCCCAGGAACGGAAGAGATCCTCGAAGGGATTGTACTCCTGATAACCGGCCTGGCTGTATTGCTGCCGGGCCTGCTGCTGGGCTTGCTGCTGCGCCTGCTGCTGATGGTAAGCCTGCGGGTTCTTGATTGCGTCATAGGCCGCGTTGATCTCGTTCATTTTCTGAGCAGCCGTCTTGTCGCCGGGATTCAGATCGGGATGGTATTGCTTTGCCAGCCTGCGGTATGCCTGCCGGATCTCGTCCTCCGATGCGTTCGGAGACACGCCCAGCACCTGATACGGATCTGTTCCCATGCAGCTCACTTCCTCTTTGTTTCGATTATGCTGATTATAGCGCCTTTATGCGCAGGATTTGTGAAGCATTTATAAACGATATGCAAAAAAATTGCGGACTTCACAAAAATTGCAGGATTTTCGCAGCCTGTCCGCCGCAGAAATCAAAAAAATCCCGGCCGTCCGCACAATGCGGACGCCGGGAAACAAAAGCCGGCAGCTGCTGACGCAAAAAACGGGGCTGTCTCAAAAGAATGTTTGAGACAGCCCCGTGCGCACAATACCTGGGCTTACAAATCGACCTTTTCGAACCGCGGCGGATTTCCGGTAGGCGAGCCAGACCTCCAGCGCGTAGACGGCCATGCCGCCGAGCAGAACGGGCAGCTGGCGGACGAGGTCTGCGGAGGCGTAGCTTTCGCAGACGGTTTTCATGTACGGGACGATGTGGTCGAGCGCCTCCAGCAGCACGATGGCGAAGAACAGCACGATGCTGGAAATGACAAACGGCTTGCCGAGATCGTAGCCGCTTTTGTAGTGCATCGGCAGAAACACCAGATCAAACAGACCCATCAGCATGAAGCCGAAGCCGAGGAAGGCCAGATTTGCCTCGATGCCGACCGGGTTATTGATCTCCGCATAGCCCCTGCGGAGGAGCATGAACGGAACGCAGACGAGCGCCTGCAGGAGCTGGAGCGTCACGATGGTCGAAAACCGCGCCCGGACCAGATCGCGCTTCGTGAGCGGCAGCAGCGCCATGTAATACACGTCCCGGTTCTCGCGGGCGGCCTGCAGCATGAGGAAAATGCCGAGGGCATTGTAGAAAAACGTTACGTAATACGGATAGCTCGGCACGAGCACCAGCGCGCTCAGCAGCAAAAACAGCAGCGGCACCGGCGTGACGGTCAGCTTCCATTCCTTTTGATCAGCAGCTTCATGCTTCCGCCTCCCGTTCCAGATGTACCATGATCTGTTCCAGATTTGCCGGGCTGACCGCAAGCCCGGCGGCAAGTCCCGCGTCCTCCGCGCGGATGAGCGCGTCCAGCTCGCCCTTGTGGCTGCGCGCGCCGATGAGCCTTGCGCGCAGTGCCGCGCCGCAGGCGGCATCCGGCCCCTGTACGGACAGATACGCGCCGGTCAGCGCCTGCTTCTTTCCGCTGACGGCGACACGGCCAGACTGGATGTAGGTGATCGTGTCGGCGCAGGCGTCGAGGTCGGAGGTGATGTGCGTGGAGAAGAGGATCGACACGCCCTCCTGCTCGCAGAGCGTCAGGAACGTGTCCAGCAGCTCGTCGCGCGAGACGGGGTCGAGGCCGGACGTCGGCTCGTCGAGGATCAGCAGCTCTGCCTTGTGCGACATGGCAACGGCCAGCTGGTACTTGACCTTCATGCCCTCAGACAGCTCGCACACGCGCTTGCGCTCGTCCAGCGAAAACTGCCGGACGAGCCGGGCGTAGCGTTCACCGTCCCAGCCGGGATAGAAGTCTTTCGTCACGTCCGTCAGCTCCCGCAGGCGCTTGCGCTGGTAATATGACGCGCCGCCGGAGACGAAGCCGATGCGCGACCGGATGGCGCGCTCGTCCGTGGCCATATCCAGTCCGCAGATCGTGATCTGTCCCGGCGTCCGGGTGCACCAGATGGAGCATGGATTTGAGCGTCGTGGTCTTGCCCGCGCCGTTGCGGCCGATGAGGCCCATGATCGTCCCGGCCCCCATGGAGAACGAGACGTTGTCCAGCCGGAAGGCCGGATATTGCTTGCAAAGGCCGTCAAGCCTCAGAATTTCCATCGTCGTCCGCCTCCTTTGCCAGCCGGAACAGCGAGTCCGGCACGTGCAGATCGTCCATGCCGACCAGCGCAATGCCGCGCTTTTTGTCGGCCATGAGCAAAAGCTGGTCGCCCGGCTGAATCCCGAACAGTTCGCGCGCCCCCTTGGGAATGACGATCTGTCCCTTCTCGCCGACCTTGACCAGACTGATGAATTTCCCCTTCGGGAACTGCATCGCCATGAAGATCTCTCCTTTTTATAAAAGTTATACTGAGTATGAAATTTCATACCAAGTATAACACGGGGCCACAAAAATGCAAGCGTTATTTTCGCAGCTGCCGGTCGGTACGCAGGAGGACGAAGCAGGAGGCGAAGAATGTAAGAATATCCGCGGCGGGCATGGAGTACAGAACGCCCATCAGTCCGAACACCCTCGGCAACAGCATCACAAGCGGCACGGCCAGCAGAACCTCGCGGAAAAACGACAGTCCCGCCGATTCGACCGGCCTGCCCATAGCCTGCATGAAGATGAACGCAGCCTTATTGACCGTCGCAAGCGGCAGCATGCACAGATACACGCGGAAGGTCATGACCGCAAACTCGTTATACAGCTCCGATTCCGAGCCGAACAGGCCGATGATCTGACGCGGGAAGAGCTGCGTGATGAGCAGCGCGAGCACGCCGAGCAGGAATTCCGCCCCCATCAGCCGCCACAGAACGCCCCGGCAGCGGCGCAGCAGCTGCGCGCCGTAATTGTATCCCACGATGGGGATGCAGCCTGCGGCCATGCCGATGGTGATGGAGATGATGATCTGAAAGACCTTCATCACGATGCCGAGCACCGTCAGCGGGATATCCGCGCCGTATTTGCTGGAAGCGCCGTATCGGACCAGCATATTGTTCGTCGCGGCCATGGCGATGACCAGAGAGATCTGCGCAAGAAAGCTGCAAAGGCCCAGCGGCAGATACGCGCCGAGAATTCGGCCGCGCAGCTTAAAATCGTCCGCTTTCAGGCGCAGTGCCTTTGTGTGGAGCAGGTACCATACGCCCATTGCCGCCGTGATAACCTGTCCGGCCACCGTTGCGGCGGCTGCGCCCATCACGCCCCAGTGCAGAACAAAAATCGCGATCGGGTCCAGAATGCAGTTCGCGGCCGCACCCGCCAGCATGGAGAACATGGCGAACTGCGGGCTGCCGTCCGAGCGGATGATGGGGTTGATCGCCTGTCCGAAGACATAGATGGGAATGCCGATGGTGATGCAGGTGAAATATTCCTTCGCATAGCCGAAATTCGCCTCCGTCGCGCCGAACAGCGTCAGAAGCGGCATCTGGAACACGGCATAGAGCACCGCAGCTGCGATGCCCACCAGCACGCTCAGCGTCACGGCGCTGCCGACGGCGCGGTTTGCGTTCTCCGGCTGATTCCTGCCGAAGCAGATCGACACATAGCTGCACGCGCCGTCGCCGATCATGACGGCAAGACCGAGAGCCAGAACGGTCAGCGGGAACACGACGTTCGTTGCGCCGTTGCCGAGGTAGCCGACGCCCCAGCCGATAAAGATCTGGTCGACGATGTTGTAAAGCGCCCCGACCAGCAGCGAGACGGTGCATGGCAGGGCAAACTTCAGCATCAGCCTGCCGAGCGGGCTGTGCCGAGCGCGGCGTTCTGTTTTTCTTTCATTTTGTTTTCCTCCAGACATAAAAAAATTGCGCAAGTCCGTTTGGACTTACGCAAGACTGCTACACAACAGGGAAATCATAGCACAGACGGCGAAAAAAATCAAAGGGGAATCTGCACAAGTTTTTTATTTTTCGGGCTGGGAACTTGCGCGGCGAGTCTGCGTCTGATACTATAGACAAAAACAGAAAGAGAGGATTTCTCCATGTTCGGCTTCGGCTTTTTTGATTCGGTGTTTCCCGTGCTGTTCACGGTGATGTTTGTGCTGATTCTGGGCGTGATCATTGCGACGCTTGTGCGCAATGTCGGCCAGTGGCACAAGAATAATAAGTCCCCGCGCCTGACCGTGCAGGCCACGGTCGTCTCCAAGCGGATGGAGGTCACGCGCCACCACGACGTGAACAGCCACATGAGCCATTCGTCCACGTGGTACTACGCGACGTTCCAGGTCGAAAGCGGCGACCGGATGGAGCTCAGCATCCCCGACCGCGACTACGGCTATCTCGTCGAGGGCGACCGGGGAAGCCTCACCTTCCAGGGTACCAGATTTTTAAGCTTTAACCGGGCGTGACGAAGCAGCAGACAGGCGCAAAGGCTCCCCCCTTTGTTCAAGGGGGGGAGCCTTTGCCGCTTTTTTGGTGCTTATACAGGCCGGATGGCCGAGAGGTCGTACGGTGTGGTCTGGTAGACGAAGTAGTTGAGCCAGTTCTGGTACAGGAGGTTTGCGTGACTGCGCCATGTGACCATGGGCGGCTTCGTGTCGTCGTCGTCCGGGTAATAATTCTCCGGCACATGGATGGGAAGTCCGGCGTTTTTATCGCGCAGATATTCCGACTCCAGCGTCCGCGCGTCGTATTCCGAGTGACCGGTGATGAAGATCTGCCGGCCGCCCTCGGTCGCCATGGCGTAGACCCCGGCCTGCTCGGACGAGGCGAGGATTTTCAGCTTGCCGCAGCGCTCGATATCCTCGCGGCGGACGCTCGTGTGCCGCGAGTGGGGCACCATGAACACATCGTCGAATCCGCGCATGAGCATGGACGAGCGCCGCTCGACCCGGTGCGGGTAGACACCGAAGAGCTTTTCGGGCAGATCGACCTTCCCGATGCCGTAGTGATAATAAAGCCCCGCCTGCGCGCCCCAGCAGATGTGGAACGTGCTGTGCACGTGCGTCCGGCTCCATTCCATGATGCGGCACAGCTCCGGCCAGTATTCGACCTGCTCAAACGGCATCTGCTCCACGGGTGCGCCGGTGATGATCAGCCCGTCGAACCAGCGGTCGCGCACGTCCTCGAACGTCTGATAGAATTTCAGCAGATGCTCGCGGGACGTGTTTTTGGATTCGTGGCTGTCCGTGTGGATCAGCTCCAGCTCCACCTGCAGCGGTGTGTTGCCGAGCAGCCGCGACAGCTGCGTCTCTGTGGCGATTTTGGTGGGCATGAGATTCAGAACGAGAATTTGCAGCGGGCGGATGTCCTGCGTGACGGCCCGCGTCTCGTTCATGACGAAAATATTCTCGTCCGCCAGCGTTTTCGCCGCCGGCAGACCGTTCGGGATCATAATGGGCATGGCGTGGATTCCTTTCTGAGATTATTGCAGCGCCTGATCGAGATCGGCGATCAGATCCTCCGCGTCCTCCAGGCCGCAGGAATAGCGGATCAGATCCTCGCGGACGCCTGCGGCCAGCAGCTCCTCGGCGTTCATCTGCCGGTGCGTGGTGGAAGCCGGGTGCAGGCAGCAGGTGTGAGAGTCGGCCACGTGCGTCTCGATGGATGCGACCTTGAGCCGTCCCATGACGGCCTCGGCTGCGGCCCGTCCGCCCTTTACGCCGAAGCTCACGACGCCGCACGAGCCGTGCGGCAGGTATTTCTGTCCCAGTTCATAATATTTGTCGCCCGGCAGGCCGCAGTACTGCACCCACGAGACGTTTTCATGCTGCTGTAAAAACTCCGCGACCCGCTGCGCGTTTTCGCAGTGCCGTTTCATGCGCACGTGCAGGCTTTCGAGGCCGAGATTCAGATAATACGCGCTCTGCGGGGACTGGATCGCGCCGAGATCGCGCATGAGCTGGACGGTCGCCTTTGTGATATACGCACCCGCAAGGCCGAAGCGCTCGGTATATGTCACGCCATGATAGCTCTCGTCGGGCGTGCACAGGCCGGGGTATTTGTCCGGGTGTTTCGTCCAGTCGAAGCTCCCGGAGTCGACGATCGCACCGCCGATGGCGCCTGCGTGCCCGTCCATATACTTGGTCGTCGAGTGTACGACGATATCCGCGCCCCATTCAAACGGGCGGCAGTTGATGGGCGTTGCAAACGTGTTGTCCACGATCAGGGGAACGCCGTGCCGGTGCGCAGCAGCCGCGAATTTTTCGATATCCAGAACGGTCAGCGCCGGGTTTGCGACCGTCTCGCCATACATGGCCTTTGTGTTGGGCCGGAATGCGGCGTCCAGTTCCTCTGCGGAGCAGTCGGGGTCGACGAACGTGACCTCAACGCCCATGCGCTTCATGGTGACGGCGAAGAGGTTGAAGCTGCCGCCGTAAATGCTCGACGAACTGACCAGATGGTCGCCCGCACCGACGATATTGAACACGGCGAAGAAGATGGCGGCCTGCCCGGAGGCTGTCAGCATGGCGGCTGTGCCGCCCTCAAGCGCGGCGATACGCGCCGCGACGGCGTCGTTCGTCGGGTTTTGCAGGCGGGAATAGAAATAGCCGCTGGCCTCCAGATCGAACAGCCGGCCCATTTCGGCGCTGCTCTCGTATTTGAACGTGGTGCTCTGGATGATGGGGATTTGGCGGGGTTCGCCGTTTTTCGGGCTGTAGCCCGCCTGTACGCAGCGCGTACCGAGTCCAAGTTGTGCCATGGGGTGCTCCTTTCCGGGGTGAAATTATAATTTACAGGATGAAGTGCTGGGGGAGGCGGCTGCGCTCATCCGCCGAGATTGCACAGAACGCCGGTCAGAATGCCGAGCAGGCCGCCCATGCAGACCTGCAGCGGCGTGTGGCCGACCAGCTCCTTGAGCTTTTCCTGATCGGACAGCGGCTGCTCCAGCTTGGCAAACAGGTCGATGAACTCGTTCAGGAGCTTTGCCTGCTTGCCGGTTTCGAGCCGGACTCCCATTGCGTCGTGCATGACGATGATCGCGACAATTACGCTGATGGCGAATGGGAACGAGTCCAGCCCATAGATAATTCCCGCCGAGGTCGCCACGGCGCAGACCGTGGCCGAATGGCCGCTCGGCATACCGCCGTCGCCGAAAATGCGCGTCAGGTCCAGCGTATGGTGCATGAGCGCGTAAATAATCGTCTTCAAAACCTGCGCCGCTCCCCAGCCGACAAGGCCGCTGATCAGCACGCGGTTGGAGAGCAGTTCCTGAATTGCCTGCATGGTTCTCTTCCTTTCCGAAGTTTTTACAGAGTCGTAATTTCGACCGCCGGCAGTACAGCCTCGATCATATCCCGGCTTGCCAAACACGCGCTGTAGGCTGTCGCACTGCCGCAGGCGGTGCCGAGGCGGAGAGCCAAGGCATAGTCTTCCGTGTCCAGCAGTCCTGCGAGGAAGCCAGCCGTCACGCTGTCGCCCGCGCCGACGGTGGAAATAACCGGCTGCGTGCTGCGGAGCCGTGCCCGGTAAACGCGCCCAGTTTCCGCCAACAGCAGCGCGCCGTCCGCGCCCATGGACACCAGCACGTTCCGCGCGCCCAGTGTCTGCGCCCGCTGCGCAAGGGCAAGCAGCGCCTCCGGCGTGCTTGCCTGCTTGCCAAACAGCTCGCACAGCTCCTCGCCGTTGGGCTTGATGAGCAGAGGACGGAATGCAAGCGCCTCGCGAAGCGCTGCGCCGCTTGTATCCACGACGACGCTGACGCCCGCCTCCTGCGCGGCGGAAAGGAGTGCGGAGAACGCGCCCGGAGGGCTTTTTTGCAGATTGCCGCTGACGACGAGCTGATCGTCCGGGTTCAGTCCGCGCAGGAACGCGCACAGCGCGTCAATGTCGGCCTGCCCAAGCGCGGGGCCGGAGGCATTGAAGGCCGTTTCGGGGCTGGTGTTGATCTTGGTGTTGATGCGCGTCTGGCCGCTTTGCAGCCAGAACCAATGGCAATCGCAGCCGGTGTCTTTCATGAGCGCTTCGAGGAGCCGCCCCGTCGGCCCGGCGAGATAGCCCAGCACGCACGACGGCTTGCCAAGCGTCTGCAGCATCAGCGAGACGTTGATCCCCTTCCCGCCTGGCGCAAGCAGCTCGCGGCCGGAGCGATTGATGCCGCCGACGCGCAGCGGCGCACGCAGGTCCATATAATAATCAATATTGGGATTCGTCGTAACCGTGTAGATCATGATCCGCTTCTCCTGAAATGCCTGTTTTCCAAAAGTATACGAGTCCTGCGCAAAAAAGTCAACGCCCGGCGGCGCATCAAGTGCCCGGTGCGTTGCTTTTTTCGCAAAGCCTGCTATACTTGCTCTATCAAGGAAAAAGGGGGCTTCCCTGTGAAGGATTTTTTCTGCCGCCTGTTTACGCCGTGGAAGGCGGGGGCGCAGTTTGACGCGCCGGAGGCGTTTTACGGCTTCCTGCTTGGCCGGGACAAGCTGCTCGGCACGATCCGGAACCTCTGCTTCGCCGCCGCACTGGTGCTGTTGGTGATCGGCTACGCCGTCTCCGACGGTACGGGCGGCTATTCCATTGCCGACATTGCCAACCAGCCGTATTATCTGATCGCCGTGGGCGTGATGGTGCTGGCGCTGCTGCTGTCGCTGGTCATGATCCGGATCGAAAAAGAACTGCCGAAGGAGATGCGTCCGAAATGAACACGGAAAATTTGTCCGCGCTGTTTGAAAACGGCGCGTATACGCTCGTCGTGCAAAAGAACGGCGTGACCGTTCACAAGGACTTTGGCCGGGGCGTCGGCCCGGCGCTGCGGGTATTCGACGCGCAGCCGGAGCTTTTGAAGGGCGCGCTCGTCTGCGATACCATCGTCGGCAAGGCTGCCGCCGCGATCTATCTTCTGGGCGGCGCATCCGCCGTCTATGCCGAGACGATGAGCGCCGCAGCGGCGGACTTTCTGATTGCGAACGGCGTGGACTGCGCCTGTGAGACGAAGACCGAAAAGCTCCTGAACCGGCAGGGGACGGGCCTGTGCCCGTTTGAGCAGGCCGTTCTGGAGCTGGAGAGGCCGGAGGACTGCCTGCCTGTGGTCCGCGCGACGCTTGCGCGGCTGATGGCCGGAAAAAATAATAAATAATATAAACCTATGCAACCAGCTTCTTTATTTCCTGTCTGTATATATAGAACCTAATTTATGCATACAGGAGGAACCAACATGAAGAAGCTGCTTGCTTTTTTGCTGCCCCTTGCGCTGACGCTCAGTCTGACCGCCTGTGCGCCGCGCGACGAGCGGGAGGATGAGAATGCGCAGTATTCTGCAAAGCCAGTCATCTATCTCTATCCGGAGGAAGCACAGGACGAGGTCTGCGACGCCAAGCCGGTCGCGTATCTGTATCCGCAGACGGAAACAGAGATAACGGTTCGGCTGGACTATGACGGAGAGCTGACGTGCACGTATCCGGCCTACGAGGACGGCTGGACCGTCTCGGCAAGACCCGACGGGACGCTGACCGACAAGGACGGCCAGACCTACCGGTATTTATACTGGGAGGGCGTATCGGAAACGGAATATGATTTCTCGACCGGCTTCTGCGTGCCGGGAAGCGGCACGGCGGAGTTTCTGGAGGACGCGCTGGCCAGGCTCGGCCTGAACCGCGCGGAGGCCAATGAGTTTATCATCTACTGGCTGCCGCTGATGCAGGAAAACGCCTATAACCTGATCGCGTTCCAGCACGAGGCCTATACCAAAAGCGCACGCCTCACCATCACGCCCGAGCCGGACACGCTCATTCGCGTCTTTATGGCCTTCAAGCCGCTGTCTGCTCCGGTCGAGATCGCGCCGCAGACGCTCGAAGCACCGGCCCGCACCGGCTTCACCGCCGTTGAATGGGGCGGCGCGGCGTGCCGGTAGCTGCGGAAGCCGTTAGGCAGCACGTCTTAGTGTGCAGAAATCCCCGTCTCTCCGGTTGGAGAGGCGGGGATTTTTAGGCTTGCTTATTTCTTGTCCGCAGCGGCGGCGAGCTCCTTGAGCGCGTCCTTGCGGGAGAGGTTGACACGGCCCTTTTCATCGATCTCGGTGACCTTGACCCAGGTCATGTCGCCGATGTTGAGCACGTCCTCGACCTTCTCGACGCGGCGGTTTTCAAGCTTGGAGATGTGGATCATGCCGTCCTTGCCGGGAGCCAGCTCGACAAACGCGCCGATGGGCAGGATGCGGACGACCTTGCCGTAGTACAGCTTGCCGACCTCGGGCACGAAGCAGATATCGTCGATCATCTTCTTGGCGGCGTCGCAGGAGGCGGCGTCGGGAGACGCGATGTGGATGGTGCCGTCGTCGTCGATGTCGACCTGTGCGCCGGACTCGGCCACGATCTTCTGGATCATGGAGCCGCCCTTGCCGATGACCTCGCGGATCTTGTCCACGTCGATCTTCATGGTGAGCATCTTAGGTGCATACTCGGAAACATGGTCGCGCGGCTTGGCGATGCAGGGGATCATGATCTCGTTCAGGATCTCAAGGCGGGCCTTGCGGCAGCGCTCAAGCGCGTCGGCGATGATCTCCATGGTCAGACCGTCGTTCTTGAGGTCCATCTGGATGGCGGTAACGCCCTCGGTCGTACCGGCGACCTTGAAGTCCATCTCGCCGTGGAAGTCCTCAACGCCCTGAATGTCGGTGAAGGTTCTCCACGTGCCCGTCTCCTTGTCGGAGATGAGGCCGCAGGAAATACCGGCGACGGGACGCTTGATGGGCACGCCTGCGTCCATCAGAGCCAGCGTGGAGCCGCAGATGGAGGCCTGAGACGTGGAGCCGTTGGAGGAAACGACCTCGGAGACGACGCGGATGGCATACGGGAACTCGTCAACGGACGGGATCACGGGCAGCAGGGCCTTTTCGGCCAGCGCGCCGTGGCCGATCTCGCGGCGGGAGGTGGAGCGGCTCGCACGGGCTTCGCCGGTGGACCACTGCGGCATATTATAGTGGTGGATATAGCGGCGCTCGGTCTCGTCATAGATAGTGTCGAGCTTCTGCGCGGCAGAGAGGGTGTTCAGCGTGCAGACGGACAGAACCTGCGTCTGGCCACGGGTGAACAGGCCGGAGCCGTGGACGCGCGGCAGAACGCCGACCTCGGCAGCCAGCGGGCGAATTTCGTCCGGCGTGCGGCCGTCGACGCGCTTGCCCTCGAGCAGCCACTTCTTGACGATCTTCTTCTGCATCTTGTACAGGCACACGTCGATCTGGACATCCCAGTCTTCTGCATACTTCTCGCCGAACTTCTCTTTGAAATCGACAACAGCCTCGGTCAGACGGGCCTCACGGACGTTCTTGTCGTCGGTGTCGAGCGCGTAGGCGATCTTGTCCAGACCGTACTCGCACAGATCGTCGAGCATATCGTGGTTGACGGCAGCCTTTTCAAACGTGAACTTCGGCTTGCCGATGGCGTCAACGATGGTGTTGATGAACTCCACGACCTTGACGTTCGTCTCATGGGCCAGCTTGATGCACTCCATGAGGATGTCTTCCTTGACCTCGTTGGCCTCCGTCTCGATCATGACGACCTTCTCGTGAGTCGACGCGATGGTCACGAAGCACTGGCAGGCGTTGCGCTCATCCTGCGAGGGGTTGACGATATACTTGCCGTCCAGATAGCAGACATTGGTGGTCGCGGTCGGGCCGTTCCAGGGAATGTCGGAATAGGCGATGACGAGAGACGAGCCGATGGAGGCGACGATCTCAACGGGGTTATCGTAGTCCTGCGCGAGGATGGTGTTGGTCAGAACGACGTCGTTGCGCAGCTCTTCGTCGAACAGGGGCGCATCGGGCGGTCGATCAGACGGGAGATCAGCACGCCGCGGTCGGAGGGCTTGCCCTCGCGGCGGTTGAACGAGCCGGGGATACGGCCGACAGCGTACATACGCTCTTCGACCTCGATGGTCAGCGGGAAATAGTCGATGCCGGCCTTGGGCAGGGGAGAGGCGACAGCCGTGACGAGCACGACGGTATCGCCGTAGCGGCAGATGGCCTCTGCATTGCAGAGCTCTGCGACCTTGCCGGTCTCGACCGTAAAGGTACGGCCGCCGATCTCGGTTTCAAAAATGTGGTGATTCGGATACTGCTTGTGGGTGATCATGAAAGAACCTCCTTCGTTTTTTGCGCGCGTGGGAGGTTTAGCACTTGAAACTGGCGTCCGGGCACAGACGCTACTTTCAACTGCTAAATGGAACCCACGCGCAGTAAATTGGGTGGATGTATAAAAAAGGGCGGTCGCCCGACCGCCCTTTCCTATGACTTACTTACGCAGGCCGAGCTTTGCAACGATTGCACGATAGCGGTTGATGTCCTTCTTGGCGAGGTAGTCGAGAAGGCTTCTGCGCTTGCCGACCATCATCAGAAGGCCGCGGCGGGAATGGTTGTCCTGCTTGTGCTCACGCAGATGCTCGGTCAGGGTGTTGATCCGGGCGGTGAGGACAGCGATCTGGACCTCGGGAGAACCGGTATCGCCGGCATGGGTTGCGTACTGCTCGATAATGGCAGTCTTTTCTTCTTTGCGCATCATAGTTGTGTTTCCACCTTTCAAAATATTCCCGGAATCCAAGTATCGGGCAGGCAGAATACCCGCGTCAGAGCGGGCGGTGTCCCGAAACTGGGAAATGGGTCGCAGCGCATGGCGCTACCTGTTAAGAATAGCATACGAATGCAGAAAAGTAAAGCGGAAATTGCCCGGAATTTCTGAAATTTTTCATGCTCGGGCACCGGACAGAATTCGACAGGACAGCATAAGATGGCGTGGGACCATCATTCCCGGAAGGAGGGAGGTTTATGCTGAAGGTCACAAAATTCGGCGGCTCGTCGCTGTGTGACAGCGCGGGCTTTTCCCGCGTGCGCGAGATCGTGCTTGCAGACCCCGCGCGCCGCGTCGTCGTCGTGTCGGCGGCAGGCAGGCGGCACGCCGCCGACCACAAGATCACGGATCTTCTCTATCTCTGCCACGCGCATCTGCAATACGGCGTGAGCTGCTGGGATCTATGGCGCAGGATCGCTGACCGCTACCGCGAGATCCGCGACGGCTGCTGCCTGACGCTGCCCATCGAGGCCGAGCTTGACGCGATCTATGCCGCCATGCGCCGCGACACGCCGCAGGACTGGATCGTCTCGCGGGGCGAGTATCTGGCCGCGCGGCTGATGGCAGATCTGCTCGGCTTTGAATTTGTCGACGCGAAAGACTGGCTGCTGTTTGATGCCGCAGGCCGTATCCGGCAGGCTGCGTCCTATGCTGCGCTCGGCTCGCTTGCCGACGGGCGGAAGATCGTCACGCCGGGCTTTTACGGCGCGCTGCCGGACGGCGCGGTCCATACGCTCCCGCGCGGAGGCTCCGACGTGACGGGCGCGCTGGCCGCAGCCGCGCTGCACGCGGATCTGTACGAAAACTGGACGGACGTGGCAGGCGTGCTTGCGGCAGATCCCCGGCTGATCCAGAACCCCGCGCCGGTCGGCCAGCTGCGCTATGAGGAATTGCAGACGCTCTCGCGCGTCGGGATGCAGATTCTACACGAGGACGCAGTCGCGCCGGTCCGGCAGGCGCAGATCCCGCTGCGCATCTGCAATGCGTTCGAGCCCGAGAAGCCCGGCACGCTCGTCCGCCCGCAGGTAGAGCCGGACGGCGGGCAGATCTGCTTCGCGGGCCGCAGGAAGCTTGCCATGCTGCGCCTGAGCTGCCCGCAGGAGCCGGACGCGGAGACAAAGCTGGCCGATGTTCTGGGAGCAGGCGCGGCTTTCGCCGTTTTCCATGCAGAGCGTGTGCGGCGAGCTCACGGCGCTTGTGCCGATGGAGCCCGGCTCCGAACGGCTGCACCGTCTGCGGGAGCAGGCCGCGCAGGCGCTTCGCCCGCAGGCGTGCACGCTGCGCGAAAATTTGAGCGTTCTGGCCGCACTCTGCCGCTCGACCGCTGCTGTGCCGGAGCTGCTCCGCGCGGTCGAGACGAGCGGCGCGCCGGTCCATCTGCTGCAAAAATGCGGCGCCTGCGCCCTCCTGCTCGTCAACGACAGCCAATATGAGCAGTCCCTGCGCGCCGCCTACGCCGCCAGCCGCAATCTGCACGATTGACAAGCAAAACGCAGATATGATAAAATATACGGCAGTCAGAGCCGTTCTGACTGCCGCAACGCAATCCGCGCCCGTGGTGGAATTGGCAGACACGATGGATTTAGGTGATGTCACCTTGGTGAAAGGTTTT
>VOFJ01002394.1_pt1 | contig 68855 bp, 99 predicted proteins | sample 5384081 | NCBI WGS metagenome assembly VOFJ01 (sample SAMN12384729, study PRJNA508395) | human gut metagenome | isolation source: healthy gut I | host: Homo sapiens | reverse complement strand
CGACCGGCAGCATCCGGACCTTTACAATCAGGCGATTATGGATTTCGGAGCCATACAATGTACGCCGAAAGTCCCCGTTTGTTTATATTGTCCGTTACGGGAAAATTGTGTGGCACTGGCTTCCGGCCAAGTTGAAAAATTACCGGTGAAAGCAGGAAAATCAGTCGTTAAGCCCCGTTATTTCAATTATTTGCATATCCATTGCAGGGGTGTGAATTTGCTGGCCCGTCGCGAAGCGAAAGATATTTGGCAAAATTTGTACGAATATCCGTTGATCGAAACCGGGCAGGAAACCGAATTGGAGGTATTGCAACAAACCCCGGCCTATCTGGAATTGATGCAAGAGGCAGGAGAAATACAGATACTCCGAAGTTTCATCATGCCCAAACATGTACTTTCACACCGCATTATTTACGCCCGTTTTTATGAGATCGAAGTAGAACGTTTTTCTCCGGCGATGCAGCGCTTTTTACAGGTACCGGAAGAGGAACTGGAACAATATGCCGTTTCCCGTTTGATCGCGCTGTACCGGGAAAAATGATTAAGAAGAAACGGCTTTGTCCGGCCGGGGCAGGAATACGGCAAAAGTTTGTAATAATACCGACAAGACAATGAGGCCCAAACCGATGTAAAAAGCCCCGTTCAACTCCCGGGCTTCGTGGAAGAAAAAGCATAGCCAGGATAATGCTGTATACGGGTTCGAGATTATATGTCAGGTTGACCGTAAAGGCCGATACTACTTTTAAGACCTGTATTTGCAGTAGGTATAAACCGATGGTACAAACGGAAGCCAATAGGATCAGATAGATCAGGTCGGAGACGTCCGGGAAGATCGTTTCTACCGGAAAATAGCGGAGATAAAAAAGGTAAAAGACAGCTCAGACCGACAAATCCGCCGGACATTTCATACAAGAGCATCGTGCTGGCATCGTGGCCGGCAGCTACTTTCTTATTCGTAATCGTAAACAAGGCGGCCAGGACCGAAGAGGTGATCCCTAAGAGGATACCCCTGACGGTAACGGGTGTCCAGATGGAAAATCAAAGCTATACCCAGTAGGGTAAGCAGGCTGAAAAGTACTTCTTTGACAGAGATGCGGTGACGATTGATCCAGGGTTCCAGAAAAGCCGTGAAAAAACTGACCAGTGAAAAGCAGACTACACCGATGGAGATGTTGGAGGCTTTGATACTCCCATAAAAGAATACCCAATGCAGTCCTAATAATATCCCGATGCCACCGATCTTGAAAAACTTCTTTCCAGCCTATCCGGGGAAAGCGTCTCCGGACTGCCGATAGTAGGGCGAACAGCAGACCTGCCAGCAACATCCGGTACCAGACCAATAAACCTTCATTGAGCGAAATCAGCCGCCCGAAAATGCCCGTAGCCCCCCGCGAGCAGAACGGATAGATGGAGTTTAAAAAGCTTCTTTCATGTTTGTCATTTCACCTGAACTGAACCGGGCACAAATGTACAAGGAAAATACGATTTTTCAATGATTAAAAACGGTGACAAGAGGTAAAACGGTTGAAACGGCTGGCCAGAATTGGCGGTTATCGGTGGGCTGCCGTTTCAACCATTGTCTTCGTGGAATTTTTACCTGCTTTCCAGGGCTTGCTGGCGTTTGACCTCTTCCAGTATTTTCTTGAGATCGGTCTGGGTTTTTCCGGGCCATTTCTTTACCGCAATGTTCATCTGCCTGATAAAAACGGGCGATAGCCCGGATCCGATCGGTTCGGGAACATCGGCTGTTGCGGCAGTGAAATTAGAAGTCAGGCGGTCTTTTTTCGTCTGCCGGCAACAGGCGGTATAAATCTCCCGGTTGGGTGTAGAAATCGTTGTCCTGGGGATAATGGCCGGCAGCGTTTTCCAGTTCCAGGGGGGATAATTGTATTTCGTGTCGGATACCGGACCGTTGAAACTATTCGGTTCGTAGTTGACGCTGGCACCTGCATTGCCGTCGACACGCATATGCCCGTCCCGGTGATAATTATGCACCGGACAATGAGAGCGATTGACCGGGATACTATCGGCATTTACACCCAAACGGTAGCGGTGGGCATCGCCATATGCGAATAACCGGCCCTGGAGCATCCGGTCGGGAGAGAAGCCTATTCCGGGAACTGCATTGGCCGGATTGAAAGCCGATTGTTCTACATCGGCAAAATAGTTTTCCGGATTCCGGTTCAGTTCTATCAGGCCTACTTCGATTAACGGATAATCTTTGTGGCTCCATACTTTGGTCAGATCGAAAGGATTGAAACGATAGGTTTTGGCTTCTTCTTCGGGCATAATCTGAACACACATTTTCCATTTCGGAAAATCTCCTTTCTCGATACTCTCGAACAAATCCGCTGAGAATGTTCCCGGTCTTTTGCCACGATCTGTTCGGCTTCTTCATTGGTATAATTAGCGATTCCCTGTTGTGAGATCATATGAAATTTCACCCACACCCGTTTGTCTCCGGCATTGTAAAAACTGTAGGTATGGCTTCCGAAACCGTGTTGCTGCCGCATATTCCGGGGGGATACCACGGTCGCTCATCAGGATCATCACCTGATGAAGGGATTCCGGGGTCAGGCTCCAAAAAGTCCCACATTGCTGTGTTGCTGCGTAGGTTGGTCTTAGGGTCCCGTTTTTGGGTATGGATAAAATCGGGAAATTTGAGCGGATCCCGGATAAAAAAGACCGGTGTATTGTTCCCCACCAAATCCCAGTTACCTTCGTCGGTATAGAATTTCAGTGCAAATCCGCGTACATCACGCTCTGTATCGGCTGCTCCCCGCTCCCCTGCAACCGTCGAAAAGCGGGCGAACAGATCGGTCTTTTTTTCCCTACTTTAGAAAAAATAGCCGCTTTGGTGTAACGGGTAATATCGTTCGTGACGGTGAAAGTACCGAAAGCACCACATCCTTTGGCATGCACGATACGTTCCGGTATTCGTTCACGGTTGAAATGGGCCAGTTTTTCGAGTAGCCACACATTTTCGAGTAGTTCAGGGCCCCGGGGACCGGCTGTGCGGCTGTTCTGATTGTCTCCGACAGGTATCCCGGCTTCGTTTGCCAACTGAGTTTTTTTGTCTTCCATAATGATAACATTTGAGTTAGATTTGTCGGTTTTACGGAAAGACAGGGTTTTACGATACACCTTACGAAGATATTTCGTTTATATAATCGTATACTGCTTTTGAAATTTGGGCGATTATGGCGGCATTGGTTTTGTCGTCTTCCATCGAATCGGTTATAAAAACGGCAATTGTATAATGATCGCCGCCATGGGGAAGATAGACAAATCCCATATCGTTGTCTCCGGCTTTCATGCCTGTACTGTCCCGGTCGGAGCTCCCGGTTTTATGGCCGATAATCGTTTCGGCCGGTAAAAAGACCTTTTAGTTTGTCGCTGCCGGTGGAAGTCGCTATCATCGTATTTTCGAGAAATTTTTGATAAACAGGCGATAACAGTTCCTGCTGTATGAATTTTTCCAGCAAACGGACAGCCGAAGAGGGACGGGTATGATTCAGGTAGGGGTCGCCGGACTTATGCATCCGGTCCTCGGTAGCTGTGATTTTCATTTGTTTGATACCCCTGACGGCGGACATATTTTTTGTAGGGCACTTGTGCCTCCCAGATAATCGATCAGGATGTCACAAGCATTGTTGTCACTCAGGGCGACACTGTATTTCAGCAGTTCCCCGATAGTTATCTTAAAATTGCCTTCCGGGCGGGCTTCCCGGAGCGGACTGTAGGTATCCGGATGCAAGTCCGGTTTACTGATAAATAACTCGGTCTCCAACGGAAGCCCTTGCTTATCCAGACGTTCCAGCACGGCTAATGCCAGGGGAAACTTGAACGTACTCATCATCGGATATCCGGCTTTGTCGTTTTACGGTTACCAGGATTTTACCGTTGTATAATACGGCGATTCCGACGGTGGCTTTTTATTTTCAATAATAGATTTTTAGCTGTTGGGCGAGTGGTTCCTGGCTGTAAAAGCGGTGTCAGCGCAGTGAGGAAGATCAGGCAAAAAATAGTTTGGAAAACATCGTAAATAATCGTTTTGAGGTTAAGCATGAAGATCGATTGTGCCATGGACAGATTTCAGGCTACCCGGAATCAGTTCGTGGACCATAAAATAGGGCGCTAATTCTTCCGGCAGACCGGCTTGCCGGATACCGTATTCTCCGATCGCTTTGAAACCGAAACGTCCGTAGTAGGCCGGATTGCCGCAAAGAAAAGCTGCCCGGTAACCCTACTTTGGGCAAGTCGTAAGCCTTCTTTGAGCAAGGCCGATCCGACACCCTGATTACGGTAGTCCAAAACGACGGATAAGGGCGCTATCATCAAAGCTTCGTATGGAGTGCCGTCATCTTGGGTGACTACGGTCCGGGTCAGCATAATATGGCCGATTAATTTCCCTTGGCATTCCGCGACCAGGGCTAGTTCGGGAATATAATTCCCATGGATGCGCAGACGGTTTGCAAAAATCCTGCTCGTCTCCGTCGCTGACTTCTGCTGTTGCGAAAGCTGTCCGGATAAGCTCGTAAATAGCCGGGAACTCTGCTTCGCGTTCCTGCCGGACGGTAAATGAAGATTTATTTTTCATCCCTATTTCGTTTTGGGACCAATATAATGCGTATATTTGACATAAACAATAAAACGGCAAAAAATGGAAATTGAAAAGTTTATAGAAAATTATCGGGAAGCTTTCGGCGAAGCGGCCGGACTGCCGGTTGTATTTTGGTATTCCGACGAAGAGACCGGGCATACCGAAAAAAAGATCGGCGGGTGTTTTTTAAAGGTATGCAAGAGGTTCGTGCCGGCAATACGATTAGTTTGAATGCGGAAGTCATCGGATGTGGGGGAGGAAAGTTTTATACCGGATTTGCCTCCGATGCCCGAACATGTTCCGGGTTTTGTGTCGTTAAAGGAGAAATACAAGAAAACTCCCGGAATGGTAAAGGAATTTGTCGATGAGTTGGGGATTCCCCGCGCAGAGAAAAAAATATTTGCATTTTTGCCCGGATCGATCGGGTAGAGCATTTCGACGGCTTGGAAGGCATCTTGTTTTTTAGCTACACCGGATATATTGTCGGGTTTGACTACCTGGGCTTATTTCGATAATAATAGTCCGGATACGGTAATGGCTATGTTCGGATCGGGTTGTTGTTCTGTCGTGACCCAGGCCGTTCTGGAAAACCGGATGGGAGGGAAACGAACTTTTCTGGGGTTCTTCGATCCTTCGGTACGGCCTTGGTTTGAAGCGGATATCCTGAGCTTTACCATTCCTATGTCACGGTTTAGGGTAATGTACGACACGATGCGTGAAAGCTGCCTCTTCGGTACACCGGCCTGGGCAAAAGTAAGGGAACGGATAAACCGGGTGAAGAATGCGGAATAAAGGATGAAAAAAGACCGGACAGATTTTATATCTTTGGCGGAAATATCAAGCACATCATTATGGGAACATCGGATAACGGGCAGGAAGTACTCCGGCAAAACCTGGAGGAAAAAGGAACATTTCAGGCATTGTATCAAATGCATTTGTTATTTCGGGAAAAGGGGAAACGGCCGGAAGGGAAAAAAATCCTCGGTAGGTTGCAGAAAGAATTCGGGCAGGTCGATCTGGTAGCGGATGTCGATCATTCGTTGGCCACTTTTTGCCATCGCTGATTTTCCGGTAGAATACAAAAAAGATAAAAAGGTTATTCCGGCTCAGGTATTGATGGCCGATTTTACTCCTTTCGATCCGGCTTCTGTCGACCGGATGCAACGTTCCCAGTTGTGGGATTGTCCGGATGGAGAAAAAATTGCTGGACAGTTGTAAGTATAAACTGATGCTTTCCGATTTCCTGGCTGCCGGATTGGAATACAAGCTTCGTTGCCGTATGCTCGCCCGCTGGCTGGAAATTGCTTTGGAGCTATTCGATGATTGTGTGGGGAGTATGGATCCCGGCTAGCGGTAAACTGCTTACCCGGCAACAGTTGCTGAATAATCCGTACCGGGGAGATGACCGTTTTCTGTATTTTGGAGTGAATATCCGTTTTTTCAATATCCAGGGTACGGAGGATATGATGGTAGATTCCTTAGGGCTATATGCTGTCGGTTTACCCGATGTACAATATCATTTCCACGGCCTCGATCCCAACGATGTGGTAGATCATGCTTATCGTGCCGTCGGCTATCTCTTCGGGCACGATGCTCCCGTAAAACCGGGGGAGACCATCGGTGGACTCAAAGACGGGCAATTGAGTGCCGAAGTACACTGGCCTTGTCGCTATGAGAAGGCTTTGCTGCAACCCGAACGGGAAGTGATGGATATCTGCCCCGGAGAATATGCTTCCGGCAATCGTCCGGAGTAAACCGGGGGATCGGTTTCATTATCTAATCCGAACTCCATGATAGAAATACCCGAATCTACCATTATCGGCCGGCAGGCTACATGAGATTATCCGCGAAACATATCTCGGCGGTACGGTATACTATTGTCCCGTATGTCAAAAACTGTGATAGTTCGGCAGGGGGCTAAACTTTATAAATAACACGTGATGGAATTGACATTAAAAATCGATCAGGAAAAATGTATCCGTTGTGGCAAATGCGTCAGGGTTTGTCCTTCGATGATTCTGCAGCAAGCAAAGGCTGCCGGGGAAGTGGAAGTGAAAGAATGGCAAAATTGTATCGTATGCGGACACTGTGTGGCCGTTTGCCCTACCGGTGCAGTAGAACATTCCGGATTTCCTGCCGGGAAGGTACACGAATTCGATTACTCCGATTACCCGGTACCTGCTCAGATGATGCTGTTGTGTAAAAGCCAGGCGCTCCAACCGGGCCTTCACCGCTCAGTCTGTCCCCGAAGAGTTGCTACAACAGATCCTGGAGGCTGCTCACCGTGCTCTACCGCAAGCAATGCCCAGCAGATCGGTTTTACAGTAGTTACCGATCCGGTCCGGTTACGGGAAATCACCGGATTTACTTTAGGGAGTATTCAAAAATGCACTCAAAAAGATGCAGAATCCTTTATTGACTCCTTTGGTAAAATGGCTTATGCCCGATGCTTTCCGGTATATCCCTGTATTCGAACGCTTGTTGCGGGAGGATACCAAAGGAAACGATCTCATCCTGCGAAAAGCCAAAGCGGTTGTGTTCATCCATGCTCCCCGGACCAGCCGTTTCGGTTATCAGGATGCCAATCTGGCTTATCAGAATGCCTCGCTGATGGCTGAGTGTCTGGGAGTAAGCCAGTTTTATACCGGATTTGTCTGCTCGGCCATAGAGCAGGATAAAAAAGGGACATTGGAAAGAAATTGGGGATCGATGGAAAAATATATGCCGGAATGGCTTTGGGAATGCCCGCTTTCCGTTATAAAAATTATATAGACCGGAAGGATTTGAAAGTAAATAGATTATAGCTGCAACTTTTTGTATCCTATCGAATAGTTTCAAATAAATTACTCCATATTTTATAAAATCACGGTGGTCCCAGGAGGTCGTGCAATAAATTGTAGTGAAGCCTGCGATTTTTCAGATTTGTTTTTAATATTTATCGACAAGTGTTTATCTGGGACGGCAGGATAGGTGCTGGTTATACAAAATATTAAAAACAAGCTGAAGAGTTGTGGCGGCCGAATTTCCTGTAAAACTTTTGCCGGGGTGATTCGATATTTCCGACTGTTTTGGCATGATACACGGAACGATATGGATAAAAAATTTTTTGAAGCAATTGGCCCGGTGGCACGAAGACGATGAATTTCAGAAAATAGTAGATGCCATACTGGCTCTTCCTGAAGAAGAACGTGATTACGATTTGACCGGGCAATTGGCCAGGGCTTTGAACAACCTGGAAGATTACGAGACGGCTGCTGAAGTGTTATTGACCGTGGAAGCGGGAAGGGCAGCACGATCCCTTGTGGCATTACCGTCTGGGGTATGCATATTACTATAGTGATCGGTTCGGGCAGGCTAAAGAAAGGTTCGAACAGGTATTGCGGCTCACCCCTGACGATCAGGATGCCCGTATGTTTTTGGGATGGTGTGACGAAGAGCTGACACCCGGGGAAAAGTAAAGAAACTGAATGCCCGCCTGACGACCCCTGAAGCGATGACCGGGGGCAAGACCTTCCGGCAGCGTACGGCTGAATTCTGGCAATGGTTTACGGACAATGAACCCCGGTTGGCTGCTATGATTGAAAAACGGGGAGAGGAGGATGTGGATAAAATGGTGGATTTTATTTCCGGAGGAGTACAGCTGATCTCCGGCGAGCTGAATTTTAATCTCGGTGGTGATTATGAATTTACCTTCACCATCGAAGGGAAGAACTATCTCTTTTTATCTGTTGCCCTGGTTGGTGGAGCAGATGCCGGAGCAGTTCCGCGGAAAATGGCATTTCTTTCCTTGCATGCAGGGCACTCATGGGGGAGAGTTTCGGATTTCAGATGTACGGTAAAGACGTGCAGTTGGATGAGGTGATGGTAGGATTGAAATATAAGGAAGACCAGAATTATTTCGATATCCGTTTTTATGATGAACAACTTTGTTCTCTCGACGATAATTCTTGTTACAATGCTTGTTATATCATGATGGAGCTGACGATCGGTGAGGCGCTGTCGCATATCTATATCGGTAATGTCGACAAGGCGGATGGGATGGAAGCAGGCATGTTTCCCCTTACCAGGCTGGAAGCTTGTATGACCGTAGCGCTCGAAGAAGCTAAAAAGAGATTCTTACCCGTCCTGACGAGCGTTATAGTGTTTATAGAATGGAATTCGATACCGTTAAGGATTTACGTTATGATATGGTCATCGGGACCACCTGTTTTTCCGATCTTCTGCAGGATTATTTCAATGGAGAGACGGAGAATGCCGATAAGTTGGCTGCATGCGGGGGCAAGGGCGGTATTTTTGGTGATGCCGGTGGGAGAAGCCGATCGTTCCGGGATGTTGAAACTCCGCTATGAGATCGAAGACCGGTTGACGGCAGAAGTACTCGGTAAAAAGGGATCCGGCCGTGAGATCGGAATCTTATTGGGGAGGAACTATGGGGCGCGATAATTTATACATCGATTTGCTGCTTTACGATACCCCTGCTTTTATGGAGCAGGCAAGCAGTCTGCTGGGGCAATATTCCTATCCTTTCTATTTGGCCGAATTTCGGCCGGAGAGTCGTTTGTTAGCCCTGGCAAATGTCGGTTGAGCCTATGCCGGAAATTCCGTTGTCCCCGGCGAATCGGTCCGCCGTATCGTAGAATTTGCGGATTGTTGTGCCGATGGGGGATTCCGGTATCCGGTGCAAATCTTTAACAAGGCCTGTTTCGAAGTCCTGGGGAAAATAAAAGAAGGATTCGGAGGTAAAAGGAGGAGTTTTAATATGTTTTTGAAACTTTGTGGGGGGCGGTTACGATATATTATCGGTTAATACCCCTTTGGGAAAGGAAGATGATGAAGAATACGATGATGATTTGTCTAGCCTTATTTGCAGCTTTCGGATGTACAGGTCAGAGTAAGGCAGGTAAGGGTAAAACGCAGGAATTGACGACTATGGAAAATCAGAAAGAAATTTATCTGGCAGGGGGATGCTTTTGGGGAACAGAGCATTTTATGAAACAGATCCGGGGAGTGGAAGCTACTCAGGTCGGTTATGCAAACAGTACCGTTGCCGATCCGGATTACCGGCAGGTATGTAGCGGACGGACCGGGGCTGCCGAGGCTGTGAAGGTGGTTTACGATCCGGCCGAAGTGGGATTACCTCTGTTGCTCGGCCTTTATTTTAAAACCATAGACCCCACTAGCCTGAATAAACAAGGCAACGATCGCGGTACCCAATACCGTACCGGGATTTATTATACGGACCCTGCTGACCGTGAGGTGATCGTCCGGGCCGTGGACGAACTGTTGTCGAAACGATACGATCGTCCTTTGGCGATAGAAGTAAAACCTTTGGACAATTTTTATCCGGCCGAAGGTTATCACCAGGATTATCTGGACAAGAATCCCGGTGGATATTGTCATATCGATCCGGCTCTGTTCGGGCTTGCCCGTCAGGCCAATCTCCGGCCGGCCGGTGAAGGGATGAAACCCCCGCAGACGGTTTACCGCCGTCAGGACGATGCGACCCTGAAAAAACATTATCCCCGAACAATATGCCGTTACCCGGAAAAATGCTACGGAACCGCCCTTTCAAAATGCCTATTGGAACGAATACCGGGAAGGGATTTATGTAGATATCACAACGGGTGAACCGCTTTTTATATCGGCCGATAAGTTCGATTCGGGTTGCGGATGGCCGAGTTTTTTCCAAACCTATCGACCAGGGGCTGATCGATGAAAAAGACCGACACTTCCCATGGTATGCGCCGGACTGAAGTACGCAGCAAGACTGGTGATGCTCATCTCGGACATGTGTTTAACGACGGTCCGAAAGACCGGGGCGGATTACGCTATTGTATCAACAGCGCTTCTCTGCGTTTTATTCCCAAAGAGGACATGGAAGTCCAGGGGTATGGGGCATATTTACCCTTGTTGGACAAAAAAAATAAGATCGTGTTTCCCTAAGTGTGTAAATTTACTTCTGTACAACAGGCGTTTACAAGCCATGATTGCTAAGGACTGAAAATCGGAGAGTTTCAACCGGAGAATTATTTCCGGATTTGTTCCTGTGTAAATTCCATAATAATTCATTTTTGAAATTCGTCATTACAAAAATAAAAAATTACTGGGATTTACACACTTTGGGGTACACTATCCGGGCGAGCCCAGATTTTACCTCAAAAATACCTTTTCTCCCTTCAATTTGCCACAAATAAAAAAAAAGAGTCAGTTTTAGCTAACTCTTTGATTTTCAGCGGAGAGGGAGGGATTCGAACCCCCGGACCTGTGACAGTCAACGGTTTTCAAAGACCGCCGCGATCGACCACTCTGCCACCTCTCCAATGCGGATGCGAAGATAGAATGAATTTTGAAAAAAACAAAATAATAAGAGTTTTTTGTAATTGGTCATTGGGGTGATCGTTGTGATTTAGTTGTTTTGTTTTAATAGATTGATATACAAAATTTTATCTGAACCGATAGATTTATCGGTTCCGGGGATTTTTATAGAAATGTTTTAGCAACAGGTAACCGGCGAGACTGGCGAATACGGAACCGCTGATGATACCTAATTTGGCTTGGTTGAGCAGGGTAGGACCGATGTCGGGGAGCCCGGCATAGGAGAGGTTGGCGATGAACAGGGAGACGGTGAAGCCGATTCCGCCCAACATGGATACACCGAGAAGGCTACGGGCATCCATGTGTTCCGGCATGTTCAGTAATTTGCTTTTCACGGCCAGCCATGTAAATGAGAAGATGCCGAGCAGTTTGCCCAGGACGAGGGCGATGAATACGCTGAGTGTCACTCCTTCGATATCGGCCAGGGGTGAAATGTTCGAAAGAGATGCTGGCGTTGGCGAAGGCAAAAGAGAGGCATCACCATGTAGTTGACCAGGGGATGCAGGTTATCGTCCATCGATTGCAAGGGACTGATCACTTTGTCGGAGGCCGATTCGACATGACGGAGGATAGCGCGTTCCGAGTTGCTCAGCATGTATTTATTATTGGCCATGTCGGCGGTTTCGGGAAGCTTTTGCAAGCTGGCCCGGATTTCTCCGACATATTTGTAGATGTTTAGCTTGGGACGTGCCGGGACGGTGAAGGCTACGATGACACCGGCGATGGTCGGATGAATCCCCGAATTCAGGAATAAGTACCACACGACGATGCCGAAGAAGATATAAAACAGCTTGCTGTTGATTCCGGCTTTACCGCCTATCCACAGAATGAAAATAATCCCTAATGCCCAAAGCAAGTATTCCAGGATCAGATTACTGCTGTAAAAGGCTCCGATGACAATGATGCCACCGATATCGTCTACTACGGCGAAAGTGGTCAGGAAGATTTTCAGGCTCAGGGGGATGCGTTTCCCTAGTAAGGATAATACTCCCAATGAGAAAGCGATATCCGTGGCCATCGGGATGGCGGCTCCCCGGCTGGCAGGGCTTTCGGGGCAAATCAGGGAAAAAAGATGAGGATGGGGACGAGCATTCCTCCGCAAGCTGCGACAACCGGAAGTAAAGCTTTGCGGGGTGAAGAGAGTTCGCCGACCAGGATCTCCCGTTTGATTTCCAGACCGACGGAGAAGAAGAAGATTGCCATCAGCGCATCGTTGATCAGGGACATGAAGGTCATATTCCTTCCGTGGACGTGAAAGAGGTTGATGTCTCCGAATTGCAAAATGACCTCTTTGGCAAAAAAGGCATCGTAGGTTTCGCGTAAGGGTGTATTAGCTATGATCATTGCGGCTGCGGCAACGAAAAGCAAGACGGCCCCACCGTTTATCTTTGCTTTGATAAAGTGACGTTAGGGGCGATTTGAATATATTATAATCCATAAGTTTTCATTTTTTTTTTTTTTTTTTTTTGAACCAGAGGGCAAACTGTTCGATTCCTTTCCCGAGTGAGGTGGTGGCCCTGTAATTATAATCGGTATGGAGTTTGGTGGTGTCTGCCCAGGTCTGATACACATCTCCGGGTTGCATGCCGACGAATTCTTTCCGGGCGGTTTTACCCAGATGTTGTTCCAGGAGTCCGATAAAATCCATGAGCTGAACCGGAGAACCGTGACCGATGTTATAGATGACGGCCGGTACTCCCGGGACATCTTCCCGCACTAAGCCCGGGTGGTCGAGTATCGTGACGATCCCGGCGATAATATCGTCGATATATGTGAAATCCCGGGATAAACGTCCCTCGTTGAATATCCGGATCGGTTTATCTTCCAGGATAGATCGGCCGAAAAGCATCGGTGCCATGTCCGGGCGTCCCCAGGGACCATAAACGGTGAAAAAGCGTAGTCCGACGGTCTGGAGGCCGTAGAGCCGGGAGTAGGTATAGGCCATCAGTTCGTTACTCTTTCTGGTGGCGGCGTAGATACTGACCGGATGATCGGCCCGCGCATCTTCGCGGAACGGTACTTCGGTCGAATTGCCATATACCGATGACGAAGAAGCGAAAATCAGACGGGGAATATGATGGTGGCGGCAGCCTTCCAATATATGCAGAAAACCCGACACATTGCTGTCGATGTAGGTCTCCGGATGTTCGAGGCTATAACGTACTCCGGCTTGTGCAGCCAGGTTGATTACCGTATCGAAGGTCCGGGAAGCGAAAAGTGCGTCGAGGGCAGGTTTGTCACAGAGGTCCATTTGCCTGAACGTATAATTGGGGTAAAGGGTAGAGCGGTATTCCTGTTCTTGACGGGAAAGATCGATTCCGCATGCTTTTAAACGGGCTTTTTTCAGGGATACGTCGTAATAACTGTTTATCGAGTCGATGCCATAAGTGGCTATGCCTTGCCGGGCAAGAGCTTTTTGCGAGGTGGTAACCGATAAATCCGGCACTTCCGGTAATTAAAACTTGCATTAGGTTCGTTGCTTTAATTAAAAAGTAAATTGCTGATTACTTAACAATCGATGTTTATATTTTTGATACAAAGTTAAAAAAGTATTTATAACAAAAAAATAGGTATATCGGATGAAATAAAAAATTAAGTCGCCATGAATTGACGACTTAAATTACTAACCCTAAACAGAAACAAACTATGAAATTGATTCTTACACAAAGGTAATACTAATTGTGAACGCTTCAAATTAAATATTGTTAATTAGACACAATAAGTATGTGCCTTTTGTGTATGGGGTTAATCACTTTATTATGAGTTGTTTATTCGTCTTCACAAAAAAGAGCCCTTTTTCTAGCCGGATGGGAATAATCCGGTTGGCTAATCCGGCATCGTAGGGGAGTTTTACTTTGATATAATTGTCTGTGAATCCGCAGATATACTGTCCGATTTTGTTGTCTTCGAACAATACAGGACGGGTTTCCCCTTCGAACCGGTGATAGAAAGCGGTTAATTTTTTTGTGATACGGAAATCAGCCGGTTTACCCGCCGGTGTTTTTCTTCCTGAGGAACGGTCAGGGGGGATATCCAGCGCTTTGGTTCCCTGGCGTTCGGAATAAGGGAATACGTGAAGCCGTGAAATGTCGAGCGTCTCGATGAACCGGAGGGCGTCTTCGAAACAGGCTTCGGTTTCACCCCGCATGCCGGCTATGACATCGACGCCGATAAAAAGCATCCGGTAGCAGGTGGCGGATGGTGCGGATCTTACCGGCGAATAATTCCCGGTCATAACGCCGGTGCATGAGCTTCAACACTTCGTCGTTACCCGATTGCAAGGGATATGGAAATGGGGCATGAAGCGCTTGAGGTTGCTACAAATTCAATGATTTCGTCGGTCAGCAGGTTGGGCTCGATAGAAGAAATCCTGAACCTGGCAATCTCTTCCTGGCGGTCGAGTTGTTGCAATAGTTGTAAGAAATTCATATCCGTGCCCCGGCCGAAATCGCCGGTATTGACACCGGTGAGTATCACTTCCTGGATCCCTTTGCCGGCCACCTCGCGGAGAGCGTCGAGGATCCGCGGCAGACTGGCACTCCGGCTTCTTCCGCGGGCAAAAGGAATGGTGCAATAAGTACAGAAATAGTCGCAACCGTCATGGATTATCAGGAAACAACGGGTACGGTCGCCGAAAGAGTAGGCCAGGTCGAAATTGCTGATTTTGAAAATATCACACGAGTGAGGTTCTTGCTTTTCCTGTTCTTCGAGGTGTTGCAGGTAGTGGGCGACATTGAATTTTTTTTTCTCCGGCCCCCAATACCAGGCTCACTCCGTCGATAGCCATGATTTCTTTCGCTCTGAGCTGGGCATAACATCCGACAACTACGATATAGGCGCCCGGGTTGTGGTGAATAATTTTACGGATCAACTGCCGGCCTTTTTTTCGGCCATATCGGTCACGCTACAGGTATTGATCACAAAGATATCGGCGCCTTCTTTATCGGCTACGGTTTCAGTGCCTTCTTTTTCAAGGCTGTGCCTGATGGTAGACGTTTCTGAAAAGTTCAGTTTACAACCCAAGGTGATATAAGCGACTTTCTTCCCTGCAATATTCATATTTGTACCGACTGCTATTAAATTTCTATAATCGCTTGCAAAAGTAATGATTTGGCTTGTAATTTGCTATCTTTGTACAGTACTGTTGAGTTTTTATTTTTTTTACTTTTAACCTTTACCTTTTATGCGTTATTATATTATAGCAGGGGAAGCATCGGGCGATTTGCATGCGTCGAATTTAATCCGGGGTTACGGGCTGAAGATCCGGAAGCCGACATCCGGGGTTGGGGCGGGGACCTGATGCGTGAGGCAGGAGCGGAGATCGTCCAGCATTACAAAGATACGGCTATCATGGGATTTCTGACCGTATTGAAGAATCTCGGTAAGATCAAGGCCAATATCCGCTTGTGTTGTGAGGATATCCGGAGTTGGAAGCCGGACGTGGTGATCCTGGTGGATTATGCCGGTTTCAACCTGCGTATTGCCCGGTTTGCCAAAGGGATCGGTTTGAAAGTATTTTTTATTACATTTCGCCGAAGTTGTGGGCCTGGAATACCGGGCGCGTGAAAAAGATCAAGCGGTATGTCGACCGGATGTATACGATTTTTCCTTTTGAAACGGATTTTTACGGGCGCTATCATTATACGGTGGAATACGGAGGGAATCCGCTGGTGGATGCGATCGATGCCCGGCCTTACCGGGAGGAGACTTTTTGCCGGGTTTATAAAAAGCGAACGATTTACCGGATAAACCGATCATCGCTTTACTGGCCGGCAGCCGGAGCCAGGAGCTGCGTTATGTGCTGCCGGCAATGCTTCGGATGGTGGATCATTTCCCCGATTATCAGTTTGTGATCGCCGGGGCTCCTTCGATGTCGGATGCCGATTATGCTCCTTACCTGAAGGGACGGGAGGTCCGTATTTTGTATGGGCAGACTTATCGTTTGTTGAGTCAGGCGAAAGCGGCTCTGGTTACCTCGGGTACGGCGACCCTGGAAACGGCTTTACTGCGTATTCCCCAAGTGGTTTGTTACAATGGCGAAGGAGGTAGGTTGAGTTATTATTTGTTCAAGACCTTCGTTAAAGTAGACTATATTTCGTTAGTCAAACTGATTTTCGGTGGGGAAGTCGTCAAAGAGCTGATGATGCACCGGCTGACCGAAAAGAAATATCCTCAACGAGCTCTCCCGTATCCTGTACAGCGAACGTGACCGGGAGAAAATGCTCCGGAATTACGATGAGGTGATCCGCCGTTTAGGGCAATCCGGAGCTTCGGCCCGGTTTGCTAAAATGATGGTACGGGATGCTAAGAATTTAATCGGTTAAAGCCGGGTTTTAATATAACTTTGTAGTTATTATGTGCTTTTGATATTTTAGTAAACCAGTTTTACATTATCGATCCAGAATTTGGCGTCCGGGGCACCGATGTAGGCTCCGCCATGGCCGGAGGAGAAACGGAGGATAATGTGGGTGGGAGTAGTGTCGGGAGAGGCCCAGCCGATCTCCTGGATGGGGACGATCTTCCCCCTGGCTATTGGCGGCATATTGTGTCGATTCACCTTTTACCAGGTCCATATAAGGCTGGTAAAAATCCTTTCCGGTAATATCTCCGTAATGGATTTCTATCCGATGGCCGTTTTGCCATTCTTTTTACTTCCTGGTCATAACGTTCGTAGGCTGTGCCGACGCGTTTGGCAAACAGATTCCCTTTTTCGTCTTCCCAGCGGTATTGCAGCAATAGGCTGGCTTCGGCATTATTCTGTTCCGGGATATCGACGATACGGCTGAAACCTGTCGCTTTGATCTGTTTCCCGCCCGGCTCTACTTTATAATCGAATTCCAGGGCTTTCGGTCGTTTCGTGAAAGGAATATTGTTATTGAGTTTGCTTTGCGGATTTTTAGTGTCCCGCACACGGGTTCCATCACTTCACCGACAAATATCGTTCCGGTGGCTAATACCGATATATTGATCAATCCAAGCACTTTGACGCGTTCCATACGGGTTTCGAGCCGGGCACAATAACCGGAATCCCTTTTCTCCGGGAATACGGTTACACTGGCTTTCACCACTCCGCTGACTTTAGCCATGACGGTCGACGTAGCCCACGGAGATATACTATTCTTATAAGGGGTGTTGTTTTTCAGCGTATCGCCCGGTGTGATCTCATACAGATATTTTGTATTTCCTCCGATAACAAGGGATTCGTCGACTACCCGTACCATCCACTGATTCATATCTCCGTAAGGAAATAATTCGGTGGTATCGTTTTGTGCACGCAACTGTCCGGCAAAGGATAGCATAATAAACAGGCTGTATATCGGTTTCATAGTAACAGATTTTAATTGAAATAGATGTATTGCCCCTTTGCTAACAAAAAAAAGATGCCAATATTAATGTGAAAATATGTAAATGCTAAAATAATTATCGGGGTGAATCGGGGGATTCGTCGTGAAAAAGGGGGAATGTATATATTTAAATTGTAGGGGTGGAGAACAGAAAATACATTTGTAACGTGAAAATGAACTTAAAAGATACATTATGAATGCATATTGGAAAGGGATAGTCCTGGGACTGGTCGTGTTGTCCGCCCCGGTGATGGCTCAGGAAAAACCGGCTGTGTGGGATTTGAAATCCTGCATTAATTATGCCCAGGGCACATAATATTCAGATTCGGCAAAGTCGGATCGCATGGGAAGAAAGTTTAGAAAATACGAAGCAGGCTAAAGCGGACCGGCTGCCTTCTCTTTCTTTTTTACAACGGCTCACAATTATGTGAACCGTCCCCGTCCCGAAGCCGGTGATAAAAATTCGTATTCCGGAAGTTATAACCTGAATTCTTCCGTATCTCTGTTCGAAGGAGGAAAAATCCGGAAGAACGTACAACAGATGGACCTGCAAAATGAGGTGCAGGGGGTTGACGATCAAGGAATCTGAAAATAACATCGAACTGGCGATTACCCAAGCATTTGTCCAGGTATTGTATGCTGACGAAGCGGTGAAAATTAACGAAGGGACGGTAGAAGTTTCCAAAGCCCAGCGGGATCGTGGCAAAAAGCTTTATTGGAGGCTGGAGCATTATCGAAAGCCGATCTCGCTCAGCTGGAAGCTCAGTATGCCACCGATAAATATCAGTTGGTTGTAGCCCGGACAACGCTCGCAAATGCTCAGCTGGAATTGAAACAATTGCTCGAATTAGGGGTGAACGACCAGATGGAACTGGCTATTCCGCAATTGACAGATGAAAGCGTGTTGGTCGTTTTACCGTCTAAAGAGAGTGTTTACCTGACTTCGCTGGGAATCATGCCGGAAGTGAAATACAACCAATTGAATATCCGGGTAGCGAATCTGGAGAAGGAGAAAGCGTGGGCGGGATATTTACCTGACGTTACCTTGTCTGCCGGTTTAGGAACCAGTCATGCTTCGGGTATCGGCACGGGGTTCGGGACACAGACGAAACACAATTGGAGTGAAAATATCGGTTTGACGCTGAATATACCGATTTTTAATAAACGTTCGACCAAGACGGCGGTCAATCTGGCTAAACTGAATATCGAGAATGCCCAACTCAATTATGAGAACGTACAGAAAGAATTACTGAAATCGGTAGAGACGGTTTATCAGGATGCGGTATCGGCGCAGAACCGTTTCCGTTCGGCCCGGGAGAATCTGACCGCTACAGAATTGTCTTTCGAGCTTACTCAGGAGCAGTTTTTCCTGAAAGCAAAAAAAAATACGGTAGAATTGATGACGGAGAAAAACAACTTGCTGGCTGCCCGGCTCGAGTTGATACAAGCCAAATATATGGCGATCCTGAATCAGCAATTGTTGAATTTCTATCAGGGTATAGAGATCAGTATCCAATGATAGAGGTATGTGAGAACCAAGTGATTGTATGACAATATAAAAAAAGAATATATGAAAAAAGGGAAATTAATAACGATCGGGGGAGCTATCGTAGTTCTGGCCTTGTGCGGATATTTCTTTATGGGTACTTCTTCAAAAGGGAAAATCAGTTTTCAGACTGAAAAAGTGACCCGTAATTCGATGACGGATGTCGTAGTGGCGACAGGGACGGTAGAGCCGGTGACCAAGGTGGATGTCGGTACGCAGGTTTCGGGTATCATCGACCGTATCTATGTCGACTACAATAGTGTTGTGAAAAAAGGGCAGCTGATTGCCGAGATGGATAAGGTGACCTTACAGGCAGAACTGGAATCGCAGGAGGCTCAGTTGGCGAATGCCAAAGCAGAATACGAGTATCAGCAAAAAAAAAATTATGCCCGCAGTAAAGTGCTGTTCGAAAAGCAACTGATCAGCGACAGCGATTATGAAGAGGCGACGTATAATTATGAAAAGGCTAAAAGTACCTACGAAAAGTCGAAAGCCGATATTGTAAAGGTGAGAAGAAATTTGGGATATGCCGTGATTACCAGTCCGATAGATGGTGTCGTTATCAGTAGGGAAGTGGAAGAAGGACAGACGGTGGCTGCCGGATTCGAAACTCCGACTTTGTTTACCATTGCTAAAGATTTGACGGAGATGCAGGTGATTGCAGACGTGGATGAGGCCGATATCGGCGAAATACGCGAAGGACAGCGGGTTACCTTTACCGTAGATGCCTACCGGAACGATGCGTTCGAAGGGGTTGTGACTCAGGTACGGCTGGAGGCTACCGTGGAATCGAATGTGGTGACCTACGAAGTGGTGATCAGTGCACCTAATCCGGATCTGAAACTGAAACCGGGATTGACGGCTACCGTGTCGATTTATACACTGGAGAAGAATAACGTATTGACTATTCCTCCCAAAGCATTGAAATTTATGCCCGATCAGGCTTTGGCCGAAGCTAATGGAATCGTACTGAAACCGATCCATGTGGATAATTCTGCCTTACAGAAAACAGTGTGGGTGAAGAATGGACAAACGTTGGAAGAAAAAAGAAGTACAGACGGCTACTGCGACGACTTCACTCCTGGAGATCACCGGTGGTCTCGCTGAGGGAGACGAGATTGTCGTGGCGATGGAACAATCCGGTAAAAAGCGATGGGAACTCCGCAACCCGGAGAAACAGAATCCAGTCCCTTTATGCCGAAACCACCGGGACAAGATAAGAAGAGTAAGAAGTAAAATGTAAAAGGCTATAGGCTGGAAGCTATAGGCTAAAAAGATGGGGAGGAGGAGATAAGGGGGAGTTGCGGGGAAATTGGTGGAGAAGGTAAATCGATGATTTAGAAAGTAGAGGAACTTAGTAACTCATTAACTCAGCAACTTAGTAACTTAGTAACTCAATAACTCAGCAACTTAGTAACTTAGTAACTCAATAACTCAGCAACTCAGCAACTCAGTAACTCAATAACTCAGCAACTCAATAGCTCACACACAATGAATGCTATAATTGAATTAAAAGATATCAAGCGTGATTTTCTGGTAGGAAATGAGACGGTACATGCTTTGCGGGGGGTATCCTTTGCTATTCAGCCGGGAGAATTCGTGACGATCATGGGGACCAGCGGATCGGGGAAATCTACTTTACTGAATGTGCTGGGGTGTCTGGATACGCCGACAGCCGGGGGAGCATTGGCTGGACGGGTAGTCGGTCCGGCAGATGGGAAAAGAATGAGCGGGCGGAGCTGAGGAATCATAAGATCGGTTTTGTATTCCAGTCTTATAACCTGCTTCCGAAGACTACTTCGATCGAGAATGTCGAGCTTCCGTTGATGTATAATCCGGCGGTTTCGGCTAAGGAACGGGAAAGACGGGCGATAGAAGCGCTCGATTCGGTAGGGTTACATGACCGGTTGTATCATAAGTCGAATCAGATGTCCGGAGGACAGCAGCAACGGGTGGCTATAGCCCGGGCGTTGGTGAACGATCCGGTATTGATTTTGGCCGATGAGGCTACGGGAAACCTGGATACCCGTACTTCTTTCGAGATTCTGACGTTGTTTCAGGAATTGTATGCCCGGGGAAGGACTATTGTTTTTGTCACCCATAATCCCGAATTATCGGCGTATAGCAGCCGGACTATCGTGTTGAAGGATGGGCGGGTGATTCAGGATACCGGAATGAAAAGATTGCTTCGGCCAAAGAGACGCTGGCCGCTTTACCGAAGAATGAGGATTAATTAAATCGAAATACAATGAATTTTGCGAATTTATTCAGGATTGCTTTGCGGGCCCTGGGAAATAATAAGATGCGGGGATTTCTGACGATGTTGGGGATCATTATCGGTGTCGCTTCGGTGATTACCATGCTGGCTATCGGTCAGGGGATCTAAGCGGAGTATCCGTGCTCAGATCGCGGAGATGGGTTCTAATATGATCATGATTCATCCGGGTGCGGATATGCGGGGAGGGGTACGGCAAGATCCGGCTGCCATGCAAAGTCTGAAACTGGACGATTATCAGGCGATTTGTCGATGAAACCCGTTATGTTTCGGCTTGTTCGCCATCGGTGAGTAGCAGTGGACAAGCGATCTACGGATCCAATAATTATCCGACCAGTATCTATGGGATAAATCCGGATTATCTTGAAATTCGTAAATATACCCTGGCGGAAGGGGATATGTTTACGGAGGAGGATATTCTCGGATCGGCGAAAGTCTGTGTCGTCGGGAAAACGATCGTGGATAATCTGTTTACCAATGGGGAAAATCCGGTGGGGCAAATTATCCGCTTCGGAAAAATACCTTTCCGTATTATCGGAGTCCTGACATCGAAAGGTTATAATACAATGGGGATGGACCAGGATGATCTTATCTTAGCACCTTATACAACCGTCCAGAAACGTATCCTGGCCATCACCCATTTACAAAGTATATTCTGTTCGGCGCTTTCTGAAGATCAGACCGAACTGGCAGAAGAGGAGATTGCGAGTATCCTGCGCAGGAATCACAGGCTGAAAGAATCGGATGACGATGATTTTAACATCCGTTCCCAACAAGAACTGAGCTCGATGATGAATTCCACAACGGACATGATGACGATGTTGTTGGCGTGTATTGCGGGGATCTCTTTACTGGTCGGCGGTATCGGGATTATGAACATCATGTATGTGTCGGTAACCGAACGTACCCGGGAAATCGGACTGAGAATGTCTATCGGAGCGAAGGGGCGGGATATTCTGGCCCAGTTCCTGATCGAGGCGATTCTGATCAGTGTGACCGGTGGATTGATCGGTGTGGTGTTCGGTATCGGAGCCTCGTGGGTGGTCAAGTTGGTTGCGGGATGGCCGGTATATGTGCAGCTGTATTCTGTTGTACTGTCGTTTGTGGTCTGTACGGTGACGGGAATCTTCTTCGGTTGGTATCCGGCACAGAAAGCTTCTAATCTCGATCCGATCGAAGCGATCCGGTATGAGTAGTTTATTTACCGGTTGATCCGGTAAATAAACAAATAAATCTTTATCTTTTGTAATATGAGTGACAAGAATAAAATTTTAAAGTTTCTGATTCAGGTGATCGGTTGGGGATTGGTGTTCGGTTTTCCCCTTTTCTTTACGTGGAAAGAGGGTAATTCGATGACCTGGGTTAAATTTCTGGGGTATGTCGGTGTTCCCATCGCTTTTATTACTGTATTTTATGCCAATTATTTTATTTTTATCGATCGCTTGTTGTTCCGGAAAAGGTTATTGGTATTTATTATTGTCAATTTATTCCTTTTTTGTGTTGCTGAGCTTATGTTTACATGGATGGCAGGAGTATTATTTTATTCATTTTGTCAATGAGGGACCGAGGCATTCGAGACCTTTTCCTCCCCGGAGTGTTTTTATTATCCGGGATGGAGTGATGATGGCTTTGGTGGCGGCTCTGAGTGTCGCTATCCGGATGACCGAAAACTGGTATATCCTCGAGCAAGAAAAAAAAAGAATTGGAAAATGCCCGTTCCGAAGCGGAATTGCAGAATCTGAAAAGCCAGTTGAACCCTCATTTCCTGTTCAATACCCTCAATAATATCTATTCCCTGATCGCTATCGATCCTGACCGGGCTCAGTTTGCCGTCCATGATCTGAGCCGGCTGTTGCGGCATGTGTTGTATGAAGACAATCAGAAATTCGTATCGCTCGATCATGAATTGAATTTCATGAAGAGTTATATCGAGTTGATGAGTCTGAGGTTGTCGGGAAATGTAGAGTTGAAGGTCGATTTGCCGGACGATGGGAAAGGTGTGCTGGTCGCTCCGTTGTTGTTTATCACTTTGATCGAAAACGCTTTTAAACACGGAGTGAGCCCACGGAGCCTTCTTTTATTCATATCCGTTTCAGTTGGTTGGAAAATTCGGGAATCTGCTGTTACATTGAAAACAGTTATTTTCCCAAGAAAGAAACCGACCGGAGCGGATCGGGGATCGGCCTGGAAAATTTAAAAAACGGCTGGATTTATTGTATCCCGGAAAATATGATTTGCGGACGGAACGGGAGGGAAATGAATTTGTCGCCCAATTGAAGATCGGAAGTTGAAACGGATGGAACTGAATTGTTTGATAGTCGATGATGAGCCATTGGCTTTGGATTTGATGGAGAGTTACGTCAAGCGGACACCTTTTTTGAAATTGGTTGCCCGTTGTTCGAATGCTTTGGAGGTGTTGCAGGTGTTACGCGAAGAGGCGGTGGATCTGATCGTCCTCGATATCCAGATGCCTGAACTGAATGGGTTGGAATTGTCCCGGGTGTTGGATAAACAGATCAAAGTGATTTTTACAACCGCCTTCGAACAGTATGCTTTGGAAGGTTTCCGGGTGGATGCGCTGGACTATTTATTGAAGCCGGTCAGCTATCCTGAATTTTTAAAGGCTGCTAACAAGGCTTTGAATTGGTTTGAGAAAAACCGTGAAATGCAGGGAGCCTGTTTGGAAGAGGATTGTATTTTTGTAAAATCGGATTATAAACTGGTCAAGGTCGAACTGGCTAAAATTTGTTATATCGAGGGTTTGAAAGATTATGTAAAAATATACCTCGAAGGGGTGACTTCGCCTATCGTTTCTCTTATCAGTATGAAATCCCTCGAAGAGATGTTGCCGGCTTCTTTTTGCCGGGTACACCGTTCTTTTATCGTCAATCTGAATCGGATCACTGTCATCGAGCGAAACCGGATCGTTTTCGGAAAGACTTATATTCCGATAGCAGAGTCCTCGAAAGATAAATTTATGGAATTCCTCAATAAGCGGACGATCAAGTGAACGGAATTAGGGTTTAAATGCTAATTTTGTGGCCAAATTACGTGGTTTATGTCACACTTTACCTACATTAATTACGGATCTGGCTCTTATACTGGCTTCTGCCGGATTGATGACCCTGATATTCAAGCGTCTGAAACAAACCGTCGGTATTGGGGTATATCGTGGCCGGTATTCTTGCCGGACCGCATATCACGTTAACCCCGACGGTTATCGACAGCGGAAATATTCAGGACCTGGGCAGATATCGGGGTGGTATTCCTGTTGTTTGCTTTGGGATTGGAATTCAGTTTTAAAAAGTTAATGAAGGTAGGAGGTCCTGCTATCATCGCTGCCCTGACTATCATTGTGGGTATGGTGGTTTTGGGTTTTATCGTCGGGGTAGCGATGGGGTGGAAACAGATGGACAGTATCTTTCTGGGAGGTATGCTGGCCATGTCGTCGACTTCGATTATTTATAAGGCTTTCGAGGATTTGGGGTTGCGGACACAACGTTTTTACGGGGCTGGTGTTCGGAATTTTAGTCATCGAGGACCTGGTCGCTATCGTCTTGATGGTGATGCTTTCTACGATGGCTGTCAGTAAGAATTTCGAAGGGATGGAAATGGTGTATAGTATCGGGAAACTCTTGTTCTTTTTGCTGTTGTGGTTCCTGACCGGGATTTATATTATTCCTACTTTTTTCAGGCGTACCCGTTTGCTGATGGGCGACGAGACCTTGCTGATCGTCTCTCTCGGTTTGTGTTTCCTGATGGTAGTGTTCGCTACAGCCGTCGGTTTTCTCTTCTGCTTTGGGGGCTTTCGTGATGGGGTCTATTCTGGCAGAAACAATCGAAGCGGAAAAGATTGAACGTCTGGTGAAACCGGTGAAAGATTTGTTTGCCGCGATATTCTTTGTTTCAGTGGGGATGATGGTCGATCCGGGGATGATCGCCCAATATATCTGGCCGATTGTGATTATTACGCTTACCGTTTTGGTCGGACAGTCGGTATTCGGTACCCTGGGAGTGGTATTGGCCGGGCAACCGCTGAAGACGGCTTTGCAGTCGGGATTTTGTCTGACCCAGATCGGGGAGTTCGCTTTTATTATTGCCGGTCTGGGTATGACGATGCAGGTGACCAGTAATTTTTTGTACCCGATCGTGATCGCTGTAGCCGTCATAACGACTTTTCTGACTCCTTATATGATCCGGGCTGCCGAGCCGGCTTATCCCTATGTCGAAAAGCATTTTGCCACGGAAATGGAAGCGTTTTATCGAGCATTATACTTCCGGTACCCGGGTGGTCAATCATGAAAGTAACTGGAAGCGTTTACTGACCTCGCTGATCCGGATAATGGTAATTTATTCGGTGATCATCATCGCTATTCTGATTCTCTCGTTTCAATTTCTGGTGCCCTTGATCCGGGGATCGCTGCCCGGTTTTTGGGGAGGGTTGTTGTGTGCCGTTCTGATTTTGTTATTGATCGCCCCTTTTTTTGCGGGCTATCGTAGCCAAGAAAAACCATTCGGCCGAATTTCAGTCTTTGTGGAACGATGGTTATTTCAGCCGGGCTTATTTGGTGTCGCTGGTCATATTCCGTTTCGTGATAGCGATATTGTATGTCATGGTAGTGATTGTGTCGCTTTTTTAAAGCTTCTATCGCTTTGTTGCTGGGAGTGGCTTGCGTGTTGGTGGCCGGGATGTTTTATTCCCGTTACCTGAAAAAGCAGTCTATCCAGATCGAACGGCATTTTTGCGGAATTTCCGGGTAAGAGAGGTGTATGCCCGGCATGCCGGAACACAGGTGCCTCCGAAATTTGCCGGGCATCTGCTGTCACGGGATTTTTTACATATGGCCGATTTTATAATTCCGTCCGAATCGTTGTGGGCCGGATATACGTTGGCCGATCTGGCTTTGGGAAGTCGCTTCGGGGTGATGGTCGTCGCTGTTTTCAGGGGACAGAGTTGTATCAATATTCCGGGTGGTAAAGAACGCTTGTTTCCACAAGACCGGGTGCAGGTGATCGGTAGTGACGAGCAGCTGGAACGTTTTGGGAATAAACTGCAGTCCATGACCTTGCCACCGATGGATTCAGACCTGACACAGAGCGAAGTATGCCTGAAACAGTTTGTGGTCACCGAAGATTCTCCTTTTAACGGGAAGAGTATCCGGGATTCCGGAATCCGGGACAAACACAAATGTGTCGTAGTGGGTGTGGAACGGGGAACGGCTTCGTTAAGAAATCCGGATGCCGATACGGTGTTCGAAGCCGGCGATCTGGTTTGGGTAGTGGGGGAGGAAATGAATGTATACGAACTGATCCATTAATCCGCTTTCCGGTTGGTCCGCCATAAGAAAAAGAGGGCGATCAGTGTGGCCATCAGGTCGGCGAAGGGGGATGGCCAGCCAGATGCCTGTCAGTCCCCACCAGTGTGAAAAACAGTCCCAGGGCCGGGATCAGAAATAAGAATTGACGGGAAATATTCATGGTGATGGCTTTAGGTGCCTGCCGGATCGACTGGAAATAACTGGTGACGATCAGTTGAAACCCTAACAGGGGCATGGCGAGAAAAGTATACCGCAGCCCCTCTTCGCTGAGTTGTAGCAGCGTCGGATCGGAAGTAAAGGCTTTGACCAACCAGGGAGCGAATGCTTCGCCGATTATAAAGCCGCAACAGGCGATCAGTGACTTCCCGTACGGATGGCTTTCCGCAGGATATGGAGCGTCATCTGCCGATGGCCCGCCGCATAAAAAAATAACCGATGACAGACTGCATGCCCTGGCATATTCCCATGAGCAACATAGAGACCTGGATGGAATAACTACTGATGATCCCATAGGCTCCGATAGCGTAATCTCCTCCGTTGTTTTCCAGATAGCGGTTCATAATAATATTCACCATACCTGTGGTGATGTTCATGATAAAAGCGGCCATACCGATTCCGACGATGGAAACTAAGATCGGAAACCGGGGGAGAGAAACATTTACTTTGGAGTTTCAGGATATTGGACGGACTTCTGAAATGACGGATCACCAATACTGAGCTGATGCACATAGATATGGCTGTTGCAATGGCTGCTCCTTCAATGCCCAGGCCGAAACCGAAAATGAAGATCGGGTCCAGGATAATATTGGCAATCACTCCCGCGAAGACGATGGTCATCGATTTGCGGGAAAAACCGGAGGCACGGATGGCATGGCAATAGGTGAAATTCAGATTCGTCAGCAAGCTGGCCGGGATCAGAATGGACATGTATTTACGGGCATAGGGGATAGTTTGCCCGCTTCCTCCGAAGATATCCAGGATAAAGTCCAGATGATACAGGGAGTAAACGATCAGAATCGTAGATAACAGGATATTCAATACAGTGGCATTTCCCAGGATACGGCAGGCCAGGGAACGGTTGCCTAAAAGAAATCGAAGTGGAAATGCGGGCAGCAGCTCCGACTCCGGTCAGGGTGCCGACGGTACTCAACAAAGAAACACAAGGAAGCGTCAGGGCCAGTCCGCAGATAGCCAAAGCGCCGGCTCCCTGCCCGATGAATATCCGGTCGACTATGTTGTACAAGGCCATGACCACCATGTTGAACATAGCCGGGTAAACATAGCTCCTGAAGAACTTGCGGATGCTTTGTTTTTCTTCGGTATAATTGGGAAACAGATCTGCCAAGATAGATTTCGTATGATTAAGTCCACAAAAAGTAGTGTAAATTCCATAAAATGTCATACATTTATCTACAAACTGATGATTATTCTCTCTGCAAGTCCTTGAGCCTTTGGAAAAAATGTCAGGTTTTCATCGGTTCCGTTTGGAGAAATGGTAACTAATGTTATTTTTGCAAAAGAAAAATCAACATTTTATTCTATGACTTACGATTACGCACATCTCATTTGTTTTTTCTCCGACTCATTCTTCTCATATGATTGGTGAGACCGTTTTGCAAGGTCTGGGAACCGGGCACGTTTCGGAAACCGATCTGACTTATGAAAAACCGGAGGAAAACCCTCACGATTCATTCCGGAATCACGGTGATTGTCGTTCCGGTATATGGGGGACGTATCGCAGAAACAGCTTTGGAGCGGATGGAAGGCATTTACGGACAGGATTCACCTGCCGTTGCGGTGGTCGTTTATGGTAACCGGGATTACGACGATGCTTTGCTGGAATTGAGGGATTGGTGTGTGGCTCACGGGTTTGTGCCTGTTGCCGGCGCTGCTTTTATCGGTGAACATTCTTATAGTAGACCCGACCGGCCGATAGCCGGAGGAAGGCCGGATAATCCGGATTTACAGAAAGCGCGGGCTTTCGGTGAGCAAGTAGGGCGGTTATTGAACCGTTTTCAGACTTTGGATGAAGTGGCCCCTATCGTGGTAAAAGGAAATTTCCCCTATAAAGTAAAAGGTCCCAAACCCTCAGACTCCTGAGACGGTAGCTGAATTATGCACGCAATGCGGATTTTGTATCGGGATTTGTCCGGTGCAGGCTATTCGTTTGGAAGAAGAGATCGTCAGCGATGCCGGGCGTTGTATAAAGTGTTGTGCGTGTGTAAAGCAATGTCCTAATGAGGCGCGTTTTGTTCGAGACTCCTTATACCGATCTGTTGTTTAAGAATTTCAGTACCCGACGGGAACCGGAAATATTTCTATGACATGAAACGTTTTTTATTCTGGCTGGTGGTAAGTTGTTGTATCGTCGGATTCACAGCTTCGACAATCCGGATTTTTTTTACCCGGGTCGTTCACACAACTTTATGGTTTTACGACAGGCCAGAATGCAGGAAAAGGTTTGGTTGCATACCGACCGTCCATCTTATCATGCCGGAGATACGATCCGGTTCCGGGCTTTTTCTGGTCGATGCGGCTACCCACCGGCCTTCTCCTTATAGCCGTTTCGTGTATGTCGATCTGGTCAACCGCCGGGATTCGGTGCTTAAAAAGGTGAAGCTGGCCTTGATCGATTCTGTTTTTGCCGGCTATTTAAAGGTACCGGAGGATATTCGTCAGGGGAATATTTTTTGCGGAGTTATTCTTACTGGATGCAGAATCTGGGGAAGACTATATTTATAAAAAGAGAATCCATTTAATCAATCCGTCGGATTCGAAGGTGTTGACCGGAGTCACTTACCAGGAAGAACAAGGAGAAAAAAATATGCGGTTGTCCGGCTGTCGAATTCCCGGAAGGAACCTTACCGGAAGCTGGCTGTCGATTATCAGTTGATCGGTAAGGGCAAAGAGGGCAAAGTAAGTATCACCGCCGGCGAACGGATGAATCCGGAAAGGTCAGGATTAATATAGGGAGTTGGCAGATCCTTCGGATGTCCGGATTCGTTTTTCGAACGGTATCCCTTATGAATTCAGCCGGACTATTCATTTGCCTGCCGATACGCTCGATTATGCTGTGTCGTTTTTTCCTGAAGGCGGGGAGTTTATTCCGGGGACAAGGCAAACCGTCGCTTTTAAAGCGATCGGTAAAGATGGGTTATCTGTCGATGTGGAAGGCTATCTGTATGACGAACGGGATAGTATCGTGGATATTGTCCGGAGTATTCATCATGGTATGGGATGGTTGAACAGTCCGTTGGAAAGTGGGAAAACGTATTACGTGAAGGTGAAGTCTGCTCAGGGACTGGAAAAAATTTTTTCTGCCCGAAGAGAACCGGTCCGGTATAGCTTTGAGTATCCGGCAAAATGGCCGTGAACTGTCTTATCGGGTGATCGGAGGAGAACAGGCGGTATTGCCGGATAGTTCTGTATCTGATAGCCCATACCCGGGGCAATTACTAGTGTGTACTCCCCTGGAGGGAAAGTTGCATGGAAAACTGTCGGCCGTTAATTTCCCGGAGGGAATATTGCATTTGTGTCTTATGGATTATCGTTGCCGGATCTATAGCCAAAGGTTATGTTTTATCCGTCATCCGGAAAAACGGATCTTCGTATCGGAACGGATCGGGACGGATATATGAGCCGGGAAGCGGTCGATGTTGAACTTATTTTAAGCAGTGATTCGCTGAGGGAGGGGCGTTTTTCGCTGTCTGTGACGGACGATGCTGCCGTGTTGCGCGATTCCCTGCAGGACAATATTGTTTCTGAACTGCTGCTGAATTCCGATCTGAAAGGGTATCTCGAAGATCCGGGCTTTTATTTCCGGGAGGTAAACCGGGCTACGGACCGTTGTCTGGATCTTTTGCTGCTGACACAGGGATGGACTCGTTTCGATGTCGGTGCTGTCGCTGCCGGAGAGTTTGAACAACTCGATTATTATATGGAACGCGGACAGACTATTTCGGGGAGAGTAAAAAACTTCTGGGGAAAAGAGGCAAAAGATGCACAATTGACTTTGCTGTCGACAAATATGCAGTTCGATGTATTGCAGGCGGATAGCACAGGGCATTTTTTTGGTGGAAAGAATTTCTTTCCCCGAGAATACCGGTTTCATTGTACAGGCCAGAAATAGTAAAGGGGAGAAAAGGGGTAGAAGTGATTATCGATTCGGAAGTATATCTGGCGCCTGAGATTCAAATTCCGTATGAACGTCGGCAAGCGAACGGAGAAGATGAGTTTTATAAGCAATTCGGCCGTGATTTTTATTACGACCATGGCGTGAAAGTATATGTGCTCGACGAAGCTTTGGTCAGGAGGACTCCTCCGAAAAAAATTATTCTTTCTATGATGCTTCGGCCCGGTATATGCTGGATTCTGCCCGGTTGGCTGCTATGAAACAGAAAGATATGCGTACGGCCCTTATGGAAAATTCCCGGTGTTATGGTGATCGGGGAGGAAATCACTTACCGGGGCAAAAACTACATTTGGTATTGAATGATTTTCCGGAAGAATTCGACCGGATTATGATGATGAATCGGAACAGTTTTTAAGTATCAGCCTGTTGGATGAAAGAATGTCTTATTTTTATTTTGGGCAGGAAGCCCCGGATGGAGCGTTGATATTTACAGAAAATTTCGATTACCGGCCGGAACGGTTAAAAACAGAGAGGCTTATCTGTATTCAGACCGCTAGGGTATCAGAAACCGGTAGATTTTTATATTCCCCGTTACGATGTCGACTCGGTCCGTCTGGCCATGGCCGATTCGACGGATATACGTCCCACCGTTTACTGGAATCCCAATATTAAACTGAAAACTTCCGAACCTACTCATGTCCGCTTTTTATGGATGATGCCTGTGACCACTGTACTTTTGTCCTGGAAGGAGTATTGAATGATGGTACGGTGTGCAGAAAGGAGAAAAAGATCAGTTTGCGGCGTTAATTCAATTATTCTTAAAAAAAAGAAAAAAAAGTTCTGCTTTCTTTTCACCCTTTTTTTCTTAAAATCTGTTTCTCTTTACGAAAATAAAAAACGTTCGATTAAATTAGTTGAAAGTTTGTAAAGTTCATAAAGTTTATAAAGTCGTTAGCCCTTGCGGAACGCTTGGTTAAGTAATGGCAAGGTAATACAGTACTTGGAATATTTATTATATTATTCTGATAATCAGTGAGTATGTTCTTGTTTTTATTTTTCATTCCACTTTCCTTATTCGTTTTTTAATGGAAGCAGGGGCTTCCAATCATTGTCCGTTTTCAATTTTCATTTGTCCATTTTCTTGTAGCGGATTCCAGCCAAAAAAGAAACGAACGAGTATTGTTGTTGCTGGTCGCCTCGCAGTTCTTGGGGATTTCTCGCATGGATGAACAGGATAATCGTGTCGGCTTTCGGTTTTTGCCCCTTTTTAGGCGTTTTGCAGATGAATTTGTAATCGAACCATACATCGGCCTCGCTTTCCTTGATTCGTGTCTGTGCAGGCCTTAAAACCTTTTGGTCGATCTGTGCGTTCGAGTAGGAGGCCGGGATCTCCAGGTCTTTACAGAATTGCTCGATCGAGTAATAATACTCCCGTCTGTCCCGTTGGCTGCAAATGATCTTGTAGAGCCGCTTGGTGTAATTGCCCCGGAGGGTTAAGGCGATGTTCTTCCCGTACCTTGTACCGCCGACACCCGTACCGTAGTAGAGCAGGAAAGGGATCGCCCAGGGGTTGAGCGTCAGGGCTACCCGGTTTGTGCCTTTGATGTTGTGTACCGTCGTTATCACCACCCCGAACGTTTCCACCGTCTGGTGGATATTGGGATGCACCCAGCGAAAGGAAAAGTTTTTCCGCATCATGGCGATAGCCTCTTTCAGAACTTTGCTCTTGTTGTTCTTCCCCCCGGCTTCGTCGCATTTGATCTCGACGACAGGCTGGTTAAAGAGGTCTTTAGGCAGTTGTTTTTCCCTGGTCATGTGTTGCTGGATCTGGTCGCTTATGAGCGTCAGGAGGTTTTCTTGCCACTCGGTCACAGAGTACTGGCCGAATGTTACGTTATTCGGCTGGATTAACATTACTTCTTCCTCCGTAGGAGGAATATAGAGGATGATGTCGTTGGTCGCCATAGGCTTTTTTTTGAGTTCGGGACAAAGTTAAAGAAATGAAAGATACCACCAAAAAATACTTGGTATTTTTTGGTGTAACCTTTAGTAAAATGGGTATTTATTGGAGGGTAATTTTAGTAAAATGAGTATTTTCCCCCTTCGGATTTTAGTAAAATGAGTATTTTATGTTGTGTCTTTTTCACTTATAACGATTTGTATTTCAGTTAATTATAAATGAAAAAACGCTTTCTTACAAAGAACCTCTACAAAGACTATTCTCTGTAAAAAGGGGAAACTCAAATCCTCGATTATCATCGACGAGCTGCCGACCATCTATTTCAAGGGCTTGGACAACCTGATTGCGACGGCGCGAAGCAACAAGGTGGCCGTGCTTCTGGGTTTTCAGGATTTCAGCCAGTTGGTACGCGACTACGGTGACAAGGAGGCGCGCGTGGTGATGAATACTGTCGGTAATATCTTCTCCGGGCAGGTCGTCGGGGAAAGGCGAAGACGCTCTCCGAGCGTTTCGGCAAGGTCTTGCAGAAACGGCAGAACATGACCATCAACGGGAACGACAAGTCCACATCCATCAACACGCAGATGGATTCGCTCATCCCGCCATCGAAGATTTCCTCTCTGGCTACAATGTTTTTTCGCATCTTGCAATGTCCTGTTGCAATAGCCACAGTAAATGATTCGGCAGATGCCGTTACTGTAACGTTTTATCTGTCCGGGTTTCCACTCCGCAGTAGAGAAAATTCTTCGATGATGAAGATACCAATGCACAAGGTTGTGGGCAGCAGATGAAAGACAATTTCATCGGTTACGCGATAGAGGAAATCAACGAAAAATTTATCGTCCGACGAACGGCAGTCACACGATTCGTACCAGTGGCGAAAGCCCCCTGCGGTCTACCTTTAACCACTCCAAACGTACATTCTCCTTTGCAGGAAAAACAACTGTCTAATGTTACCGCGGCAAGTATCTGTACCTTTGCTATGGCTCATTTGCCGTCAAAGTTCCCGAACCATATGAAATAGTCGTTGCCGCTTGCACCTCCTCGCATTGTATCGAAACGAAAGTTCGCCACAGCGTAGTTGTCTTTCTCAGTCTAACGGAGATTCGTTGCCCAGGGTTACTTACTTCTCGGAAATCGTAAAAACGGGTTTCGAGATCATGCTCGTATTTCCCGAGTTATTCGGGGATCATCATTTTGATTTTTCACAGCCCGTAATCAATCAGCAGCTTCAGCTACAACTGATTACGGGCACATAGTGCTTTTGAATTTTTATAGACTGGTATTTTGTTTTTTTAGTTTCAAATTTGAATCAGCAAAATCGTTCGTCATATTATCTATCGTATTGCTCGTCCATTCCTGTCAGGTGGTGTGTACGTGCCACGGGATTTCGCTCCCGTGAATAAGCACATTTCGAACGGTGTGTTCCGACAACGTGCTGCTCTGCTCCCAGTATGGCCCTCGATCAGGGGATGTCGGACAGAGCGACGGAAGGAGTAGCTCCAACGAGGCAGGCGAAACAGCAAAGATTCTCTTTACAAGTACTGTCTTCAATTTTTCAGGGGCAAAAATAGGAAGTCGGAGCTATTTTCTGTTAACGATTTTATTGCAAAAAAGTGTTGGATTTACAACAAAGTGATTTGAACAGACAAACCGTGATAAACATTGCCGGGCATTTTAGCCGAAGCGATAGTCTTTCAGATACGAGACACTCCGTGTAGTTACGTGAGCCCAAAGGGCAAGAAGTGCCCATGAGCAAGTTTATATAAAGGAAGTACGATTGGTTATTAGAACCGATCGTACTTCCTTTAATTATCCCTTTCCTCCTCCAAGTACGAATCCAACAGTAAGGCTGCAGTGCCGATTCGCTTTTTTTTCGATCCGGTAATCGACGGTGATGCATACCCGGTGGAAGAATTCGGCTCCGACACGAGGCATGAAGCACACCATACCGGTCGCTTGACGATGAGAACCCGCCCCAATTAGGCTGCGTATCGTCGAACAAGACCGATGCGCTCTCCTTATGAAAGACATATCCAAATCTGGCGAACAGCGAAATCCAGTCTGTACGGAAAAAGCTGTAATCGGAAACAGCCGTCTCAGATGAATATAGGGGTAGAAATACTGAAATAAGCATTGGTCGTATTGAAGCAGAACGACGCACCACCCAGAAACAGATGTACCTTAAACATATAACCATCAACAGGAGTCAGAGAAAATCTTGTGAACGGTATCTTGACATCCATACTTGTAAACGCCCGAATTCCAGCATGAAATCTCCACCCTTATAAGCCTTGTTGGGAATATGTTGGGCTTGAGTTATCTTCGCCGATACCCAAAGGTATATTAAAATGGCATATTTTAAATAATTGATTGATCCAGTTTAAGGACTGTCCAACAAGTCTATTCGAACGGGATGTGCTGCAGCCCCAAAGTAAACTGCAAAGTATTACGATGCTACCAAGACGCAAAGAGTTCATCCACATACTGCTTTGTATTATTGTTATATTTTTGTTTTATCTGCATGCTTTCTGGCATATTCGTAGTCTTCGTCCGTAAATTCGAAGATATATTCCACACTCCTTTTTCCCTGCATTTTTTTTTCGAAAGCTGTTGCGGAACAGAAATTATGGTAGGTATCGCCATCCTCCGAGTGGTGAGTTATTGTGGTTCCATCGTCGAATTTAATCTGTGCATCAACTGGATTCGGTAAACCATATCCACCATCGATACTGTGCTTTGTTGTGAAAGTTGTGCCGCTTTTTAGCGCAACCGAGCCGGTTAAAAATTCGCTACTCGGTTTCTCTACAATTATTTCGACATCGTTGCTGGCTGGCATTCTCAATGCGGATCTCCGTATTATATAGATAATCTGTGTCACAACTGAAAAGCATAGAGAAGAAGCCAAGCAGTAGCAAGGTAAAAATCGTTCTGTTAGTTTTCATAGACAGCGAATAATCGGTTGATTGTTTCCGGGGTTAAGTTATACAATTGCGCAGCATACTTATTTTTCGCTGCATAATCCAGCAGCAGTCGCTTGACATCAGCAAATGTCTTCGATCGGAAAACGATATCCTCTCCATTTGGCACTTTCCATAAGTACTCTGTTATTGGTATAATAAGCAGCATTTAAGGCTGCCGCCTTTTATCCGGCAGCAGCCTCGCAATGATAAATCACTTTATCAGGTCGGCAAGATTGTCGTCGGTGAAAACGTAAGTAAACCGGAAATAGTTTGTAGCCAATTTCTCTACCTGATAATTGCTCCTATTCCGAATCGCCTTATTCGGTTCTAATAGAATCGTTTTGGAATCATCTATTGTCATACGACACTCGATCTGCGGAAGATATTCGAAAGGAAACCCGATCGCATCCGGTGTAATGTCTTTCACTCCGTCCGACCAAAAAATCAATGCAATAAGTTTGGGTCGGAGCCATTATAAACGTAGTAGTTTCAAGTATCGTCCAGGATATAATAGCTCCTTTTATTTCGATCTTGTGAGAAGATTCATTTCGATAGACCCATTCTCCATGATGCACATATTCGGTGTGAGAAGTATCGCAACCCGATAACAGCCAGCAAAACATTACAATGCTACCAAGACGCAAAGAGTTCATCCACATATTGCTTTGTATTATTGTTATATTTTTTGTTTTATCTGCATGCTTTTTGGCATATTCGTAGTCTTCATCCGTAAATTCGAATGTATATTCTACACTCCTTTTCCCGGATGCATTTTTTTCAAAGGCTATATGGGAACAGAAGTTATGGTAGGCATCGCCATCCATCTCTCGATGTGTTATTGCCGTTCCATCATCGAATTTAATCTGTGCCTCAAGCGGATTAGGCACATAATATCCGCCCTCTGAAGCTTTCTCTATTTTGAAAGTTGTACCGTTTTTTACCGTAAAAGTACCAGTCATTAATACAGTACTCGGCTTCTCTACAACAATCTCGATATCATACATGCTATTATTCTTAATCAATACGGTTGTGAGATGTACATACGCACCCTTACCCTCGGTACCGCAACCGCATAACACAGCAAGCAGTCCCATGAGAATTGTACTGATAAATAATGGTTTAGTTTTCATAGACAGCGAATAATCGGTTGATTGTTTCCGGGGTTAAGTTATACAATTGTGCAGCATACTTATTTTTTCGCTGCATAATCCAGCAGTAGTCGCTTGACATCAGCAAATGTCTTCGATCGGAAAACGATATCTTGAACGACTGATACGGGCATGTCATGAATTTCGTCATCCGGATAGATGGTATTCCCTTGATGATATGCTCTTTGATTGAAATCATCGATCAAATCGATAAAACAGCGGAGTGTAATTACGATCATACACTTGCGGATTCCATGCTTGAAAAATTGTAACTGCCATTTTCCGGATAAGCTGGTAATTTGTGGAATACTCCTAATTCTTTATATTCTTGATTGGTCAAAACATATTGTACGCACCGTGCCCAACTTTCCAGCAAGCTCGTTTTGCATTTCCCATAAGTATTCCTGTTATTGGTATAATGAGCAGCATGGCCCAACTCATGGCATGCTGTGCTGAATACTTCGGACATTTCTCGCCAGCCGTTGTTACCTTGGCCATATATGCGGATATCCGACCATATCCCCATGCCCCATTGTCTATTATAGTCTCCGTTTATGCCGTTTCCTTTCTTATGAAGATATGCAATTTTTTTTTTCCCTTTCGGGAGTTCGTCGGTCTTTTCAATCCATTCGTATTGCCATAGTAAAAACGATATAAAGCCCGATGTATAGTTGCATAACGAATTGATTTATTGGCAGAAATATACAAATCCCAATTTCCGGTCTTTTTCGGGCCGTTATAATAGGCTTGCACGATATTTCCATCTCTTATATCCCAGCGAGATGTTTCCCATGCGATACTGTAATTTGCAGGACGTTTAAAGCGACCGTTGCAGGAATAATATCCATTGGCATTTGTATAGCCGATGTACGTCGTGAACCAGCGACGGGCACGAACTCTGACATAATTAAGCGGAATTGCACCGCCTACAATATTATCATAGGCTGTAATTCGGCCCGCCGGTCTCCATTTACTGCGTCCACGTGTTTGCGGCTCTGACTCTCCGTCTTCTTCATTGCCGGTCATGCGCAGGGACTCTTCGACCAGCGCATCGGTCAATACTTCGCTCCATTTTGTACTGGGCGGGTCATAATTCCCTCATCATCTTCTTCATCCTTGTCTTCATCGGGAATAAACAGGTCGGAAAGAATCTCATAATCTACGCCTATGGTACTCACCGCAGGCCACTTCGCAACCTCGATAGAGGCATATTGAAAAAGTGGGCAAGCTGTCCGGAATTGTAGGATCATGATAATAGCTGCCATATTCCTCAATTTCATAATCCAGCGGAATATCATACCAGATAATCGTAGAATCCTGCAGGATTAAATCCAGTTCCTCGGATGAGCGGGGATGAAACTTCACGTAATAATGCGTAGGCTGAATATCCATGTCTGTAATTCCGGCTCTGGTTTTCGGTGAGAGGTTTTCCAGAGCTTTACGCATATTCTCCACTGAATAGGGATTTTTAAGCCGACGTCCCAGCACAGTCATTCCGTCCGTAACAATGGCATGGGAAGAGGTTTGAACCAGAGTCTTCGGCTGTAAATCGGCATCCTTTTCCTGACAGCCGGCCAGAACTCCGAAACAGGATGTGGCAAATAATACTTTTAGTACTTTCATAAGCTATTCGATTTTGTGCTTTGAGTTTGTTGCAAAAATAAAAACTCCGTACCGAAATCCATTTGCGATATAGTGTTTAAAATCTAATACTTTTTCAAATACACCCATTGATAAACAGTGTATTGCGGCGATATTTTTCTTTAATTTCTAACAAGGGGCTGACACTTATTCGAACAGTGCTATGAACAGCTCCTTTATTCTCGGCATCGGATGCCTTTATGCGGGATTTCAACCTCGATTTGCGGGCATAGATATTGGCGACGCTATCGTGCATGAAGAGACTGACGACTTGCGGGGAGAATCCCCCGAAAATGTAACATAGCAGCCGTAAGTCCGCCTCTTTCATTTTCGGAAAGTCGCGTCGCAGTTTCTTCATGACATTGTCATGTGCCAGGTTCACGATTTGTTCCAATTCTTGCAGCATCTCTCCGTTTTCGGAGAACCCGTCGATAAGCTCACGCACCTGCCGAACCATCGCGGCCTGTCCGGAAGCGGTGTTTTCCCGTTCGTAGAGTGTCTTCCCGATGCGATCCACGATTTCGAACCGGGAAGCTATCACACCTTTCAGCCGGGCCTCTGTACGCTGTTTCTGCTCCATGCGTCCGGAAAGGTCGAGATATTCGGCCCGCATCTCCCGCACGAGAAGCAAATGCCGCTCGCCGCGCTCCTTGTGCAGGCGTATCTGTTGCCGGAAAACGCAGCCCGCAATGCCGAGCAACAGAATCCCGGCTCCGATCACCGCCAGCTCTCTTTTTCCTCCGGTGCTCCAGCCTGTAATCGTAAAAAGCCGCACGTTCTCGGAAATACTCTTTTTCGATCATGTCGGCCGAACTCTGCAAGGCGGTGCGGGTCAGCGAATCGTTCAGGCAGATGAAGCGGTCGATCTGCCGTGCCGCTTCCCGATAATTTCCCGCCTGCATGTTCGCCCGGTAAGCCGTGTAAAGCAGCATGGGACGGTCTTCGGCACGCAGGATTCGCCGTGCCGCCATTTCGATGGAACGGAGAGCTTCGGCCGGACGGTTGCGGAGCAGCTGCGTTCGGGCCCGCGTACACATTCCGGAGACTGTTGTGTCGCAGAGTACGGACTGCTCGATATACGGCGCAACAGATCTTCGGGAATGCGAACCGTATCGGCTACGACGTACAGCGTGGCGAAATAACCGAGGCTTTTTGTGCCAGCGATTCGTCATGCGCATCGTCGGCCAGTTCGAGCGCCATCGAACAGTCGCGGCGCGCCCGGGCCAGGTCATTCATCCGCAGTGCCGAGGCTGTCATGCCCAATAATGCCTCGGCCGTATGCTTACCGTCTTCCGTACGCATGAACAGGCCGCGGGCTACCCGGTAGTAACGGTAGGCCCGTACGAAATTTAATTCGGAACAGTAAATATCCCCGATACGCAAGTAAAGCAGTCCGAGATAGCGGGGTTCGTCAATGCTGTGGAGATACTCCTCTACTTCCAGAAACTGTCGCAGGGCGCCGGGTTTGTCGCCTTTCTGTAATTTACTTTGGGCTTGATAATAGAGAGTTCGAAACCGATTTCGAGTCTCTTTTTGGGTGATTCCTATAATATTCCCAGGCGATTTGAAGCATGGAATCCGTATTTTCGTCAGTTTTCGTACGGTTTGCCGCAATAGTGTACAGCAGGGAGTATTTAGCTCGTATTGCTCGATTGCCGAGAAATTTGCGCGGAATATTTTTTAAGGTATGCAATGCACTGTCGGGAGCTGTTTCAAGCTGTTTTTCCGTGCGTACGAAAGTATCCGCCATCTGTTCATGCTTTGTACAACCGAAAATTGATACGGCTGAAGCAAATAAAAAATATATGTATTGTTTCATCTTTATTAAGATTATCTGCCCTCGAAAATAATGGAGAGAATTAATATCTGCAAATCCCCCCCTCCTTTTAAACTATTCATATATTTTTTTTTCAGTATGCTTCATGTAATGGCTGAAATTTTGCCTATACTTTCATCCTCCTGTATAGCGGATAAATTAGTTTCGCAGGATAGCGATCGTACGAACCGTCTTATTCTGTCGCTGTATCTATGAGTTACTTCTGTCGACAGTTTCAGATTGTTTTTCAAATAGGATTCGAGTTCGTCTATTTTATTTCGAACCCATTTTGATACGATAAGTTTACGCATGCATATCGGGCTATTTGTCGAATTTTTTGGTTGCCGTCCCCTCACTCGGAATGATGGTAACACAGGAATAGAAGCGGAGCTACTCTTGAAGTTTTTTAATCTTCGGGGTAATCTTTTTTATGACGATAGTATAAGCGGACATATAATCAGTTTAATGCTGACGTTTGGCAAAAAGCAATGTATTTTCGCCGTTGATAAGCAGTTTTTACAAAACGAGGATATTTGAAAAGAAACAGGCTGGTTATGAATAACAGCATATCCAGCCTGTTCTTTCACTGTTTCCAGCATCCTTTTTTTACAACTTGAGGCCTTTGCTCTGCATATTCTCCCCTGCGGGCTTTGGCCTTACTATATGTTCACGCGGGAACTGCGAAGTGCCGGAATTACTGGAGGATAGAGGGACTGTTACCGTTGATTGTCCTTCGCCTGTCCGTTCCAGCTCGTTACCGTTTGTCATATCCGGCGTGTTCTGTATAGTCTCGCCGTCCCTTTTTGTGCCTGCTCTTGTCCGGCTTCGGGCTTGGGAGGCGTAAGCGTAAGCTGTATCTTGCGTTCCAACGCCGCGACCTCCGCTTTCAAGGCTTTCAACTCGTCCTCCTTTTTTCCATACCCCACCGACCGTTTCCTGCAAAATCGGGATGTCTCGCTCGTAGGTTACATTCTGCGCCTTGTATTGCTCCACGAGCTTGGGTATGCGTTCCAGCGCGTTCAGGAAGTTCATCGACGCCGCTTTGGTGTCGGCCATCGCTATCTGCCCGTTGTTGTAGGTGTACTTGAACGCCCCCTCCACGAAGAAACGGTTCTGCTTGACCTCCTTGCCGTCTTTCAACAGCGGTTCGGTCTTTACGAGCAACGGAAAGCCGTACAGCTCGCCGATGCGCACGTACTCGCCTCCCGTCGTGGCGTTTTTGGCAATCTCCTGCAAACGTGTCCCGACGCTCTTGTGGTTCGGTGGCGTCCAGCCCGTCAAGCCGGATAATATTAATCTTGTTGCCCTCCTTGTCGGTCTGTACCCGCGAGAGAAACGCCTCGTAGTCGGCGGTCATCTTGACGATACAGTCGTTGTTATGCGCGAGCTTCTTGGTGTAATCCTCCAATTTCCACGAGGAGGCACTCTTGGCCTTGTAGAACGCTTGAGCGGTCTGATCCGGGAAAAAATGAACGGGGATGTCCGGAATGGAGATGTGTACATCTTTATCAACAGGCTGAAAAAACCGTATAAAGCTTCTGTACGCAGAAACGGGAGGTCTGGTGATGTACGGGAAACTGCTTGAGGAAGGAACTTTTAAAATCCCCGCTTATGATCCTGAAACCCACTCGTACCCCATGACCTGGAGTGATCTTGTCATCATGGTGGAAGGCATCAACGAGGACAAACGAAAGGGGAAGGCAAAGACCATAGAGGAGCCCGTGCCACGATAGTTGAACTGAACGCTTCCCTTGCATGGTTGAAAAGGAAAGTGTTCGGGAAGATGAGTGAGAAATGCAATCCTATAAACAACGGGGACCCCATGCTCCCTTTTTGATTACGGCGACTTGGGACAGATAGAGGCGGAAATCGAAGCGGCCAGAAACAAGGCGGCACAGATTATCACCCCCAAACCTCAAGTCGCCGGTAAAACTCCACGCCGCAATCGGATTATCATGGACGACCTTCCGGTCGTGACGGTTGTCATCGAGCCGGAAGACCTCGACCTTGGCAAATACGTCAAGATAGGCGAGGAACACACCAGAACCCTTGAGATGAAACCCGGATACCTCTATGTAGTCGTCCCTTAAAAACAATATTTCAGCGTGAAGTTTGTAAAAGCGAAGTTCACGCTGATTTTTTCTTATAAGCCACAAAAGAACTCTCATGGCTCTTTTGAAGTTATATGCGGCCGCAGCTAATAAGAGATTGATAGCATCTCCTTTCACACCTTTATAAAAGTTGCGAGATAATCTGTAGTCTTCTTTGAGATGTCCTATCGTTGGTTCTATGCCTGCTCGTTTACAAAATAGTTTGTGTTTCTTTCTCTTTTGGTAGTAGGTGTCTTTTGCTTTAGGAACGCCCGGGATGAGTATCTTTGTATCCCCAATCTGTTTCACACCTCTATACCCTCTATCTGCTGCCAGGTTATTAATATGTTTCCCGGTCATCCTTTGGGTTTGTTCCAACGTCTTTTGTATGGTATGCCCATCGTATTCATTCCTAAAAAGAGCATGCACCAAGAATAAGTCCTGACCAGGAGCGAAGAATGGATACCTTATTACCAAACTCGTATTTCTTATGTTCCTTGCCTTTACTGATACAAACCACGTCCGGTTCGTGCAGAGAATATATTTTATTTTTTGACTTACGGTTCTGAGAAAGAACCTTGTAGTATAACTCAAACATCTTCTCATAGCCATTCCTTCCCTCTAGATTACGCTCGAGTTCTCTAACCAATCGACCTGCTATGGTTTTCAGTTGCCTGTCTGCCTTAAGGGCTTTCTTACGATTCTTGGGATGGTTACGAAAGCGCTGGGCACGGTAAATTCCTTTTCAAAGTGCGTGTATAACTCTGCCGTAGAGGAAGAGACTTATCATGAACTATCTTCAAAACGTTTTTGATTATCTTTTTATGCAACTTCGCATCTGTAGGATAAGTTATATTCTTCTGCTGTACAGTAGAATCTATGAAAAGCCGTATCAAAATGGTCTTCATCATCCTTATCCGTATTGACACGGATGCTCTCTGCCAATATTATTTCCATGCCTTTCTCACCGATACGTTTTCTGAAGTGAACCAAGTCAGACGCATCACAGGGCTCTTTGGGAGTAAATTCAAGTTGTCCGCAAAAATATTGGTAGTAAGCATTCTCACCCCATTGTAAAACCACAGTTTCATCAGACACATTACGCAAATGTTTTAAGATTAAAAGACCGCACATCAAGCGAATAGGATGGGCGGGGCGACCGTTCGTACTACAATACAAAGGCGAAAAAGCATCATCAAAACTCTGCCAATTTATCTTATGGCTAAGTTGGAAAAGGGGGTGTTAATGATTAAGCATATCCTCCAAAGAAGAGAAGAAAGAGAGCTGTTTAGATGTACGTTTTAACATAAATATCTGCAAGATTTATACTGTAAAGGTACGAAATCTTGCAGATATAAGCAAAAATAATTTGAGTTATAATAAACTGTAAAACAGGAGTGTATGAGGTATTTAAGGGACGACTATTTAGGATATCTACTTGGTTTTGTTTTGTTCGTATCGTGTTCGCATGAGCAGGATAAGAAGCAAAGGACTAGTTCGATCAATTTACGCCAACAATACGTCAAAACAAACAAGTTTTTAGACGTCGATATGTCGAAATTTCTTCCGGGGACTCAAACTCAAGCTTTCGGTAACTGCCGAAGATTCGGCTCAGATGTTTGTGGCTTTGTATTGTTTTTATAGTCATGTGAAAGTGGTGGACGATGCCTACGTGTGTGATTTGACAAATGCGCAGGAGATTCAGGTTTCTGAAAGGGTTTTCAGATCTTTATCGGAGAATTTGCAGAAGACGAATCTGCAAATTCAACGGTTGAAAGAACAAGGCAAAAAAGTAACTATTTCTGAAATAACTCCCGAATACCTGAATTCCCTTTTAGAAAATAAGTGAAATCAGATAGACTGGTTTCACTTATTTATTTTGTCGGATATCTATATTGCTGTTAGCAAGTTTGTACTTGATTTTAGAGTGGAAGGTCCTATTCTGATTTACTTTTCAGTCCGCTTCGTTCCAGCAATGCGTCGATGGTCGGTTCCTGGCCCCGGAAGCGTTTATAAAGTATCATCGGGTGTTCGGAACCGCCTTTTTCCAGGATATTTTTCCGGAAAGATTCGGCGGTAGCCTGGTCGTAAATACCTTGTTGTTTGAAAACAGAGAAAGCATCTGCATCCAACACTTCCGCCCATTTATAGCTGTAGTAGCCGGCAGCATAACCTCCTCCGAAGATATGGCCGAAACCGGTAGAAAAACAGCTGCTGTCTACGGGCGGAAAGGATTCGGTCGGAGCCATTGCCTGATTTTCGAATGCCTGGATAGAACCGCTGACAGGAGAGGTGACCGAATGCCAGGCCATGTCGACCAGGCCGAAACTCAATTGGCGGTCGTTTTGGTAACCACTCTGGAAGTTGGCTGCTTCGTGGATCTTAGTGATATATTCCTGGGGAATTTTCTCTCCGGTCTGGTAATGTACGGCCCAGGTATCCAGCCACTCTTTTTCAAGTGCCCAATTTTCCATAATCTGAGAAGGTAACTCGACAAAATCCCGGTAGACATTGGTCCCCTCCGGTAGAATTATAAGTACATTGGGATAACATCCCGTGAAGGGAGTGTCCGAACTCGTGCAGGAAAGTGGTCACTTCGTCGAAGGTCAGTAGGGAAGGGTTTGCTGGCTGTCGGTTTGGTAAAGTTCATCACCAGAGAAACCAGCGGCCGTACGTCCTGCCCGTCTTTTTTTATGCTGGCCTCTGAATTCGGTCATCCAGGCACCACCGCCTTTGCTTTCGCGTGGGAAAAAAGTCCGTATAGAGAACGGCAAGAAAACGGCCGTCCCGATCGTATACTTCGAAGGCTTCTACATCTTCATGGTATTTGGCGATATTGTCCACTTCTTTAAAAAAGTAAGGCCATACAATTGGTTGGCTAATCCGAATACCCCCCTGCTGTACATTTTCCAGTTTAAAATAGGGTTTTAGCATTTCGTCGTCGAGCGCGTATTTTTCCTGTTTTAATTTATTGGAATAATAGGCCCAATCCCAGCGTTGTAATTCGCCTTTAAATCCCTGACGCCGGGCAAATTCTTCTACTTCCTGTTTTTCGGCCAGGGCATGAGGATGATGAAGCGGCCAGCAGCTGACCGAGGAAGGTATTCACCATCTCCGTGTTTTGGGCCATACGGTCGGTGAGTACGTATTCGGCATAGGTCGGATAGCCCAATAGTTGTGCTTTTTCCAGGCGGAGAGTAACCATCTTCCGGATCACCTCTTTGTTGTCGTATTGGTTATCCCGGTTTCCCCTCGAAGCATAAGCCCGGTACATTTTTTCCCGCAATTCCCGGTTGTCGGCATATTTCATAAAAGGAATGTAACTGGGGGGCATGCAAAGTGAACAGCCAGCCTTCCAATTCTTTTTCTTTTGCCGTCATCGCAGCCATTTCGACCGCTCCTTCAGGAAGACCTGCCAGATCTTTTCGTCGGTAATGTGGAGGGTGAATCCGTTGGTTTCGGCCAGGGTATTTTTCGTCGAATTTTAATCCCAGTTGGGATAACTCCATGGCTATTTCCTGAAATCTTTTCTGGGCTGCACTTTCCAGGTTGGCTCCTCCTTTAATAAAGGATTTCCACGTATCTTCCAGAAGAGTAGATTGTTCCGGTGTCAGACTTTGCCGGTCCTGGGATTCGTATACTTTTTTCACCCGTGCAAAAAAAGTTCCGGATTCATGTATACACTGTTTCCGTATTCAGTGAGTTTCGGCGAAACCCGTTGGGCGATCTGTTGCATCTCTTCGTTGGTGCAGGCGGAGTTTAGATTGAAAAAATCGAAGAAATCGTGCTCAGTTTTTCTCCGGCCTGATCGAGCGCCACGATGGTATTTTCAAAGTCCGGAGCTTCTGCCGAAGTTGAAATCGTTTTAATTTCTTGCTTGGCTTCCTCGATGGCCTGGTCGAAAGCCGGTTCGTAATGCCGGGTTTCGATGCGGTCGAAAGGAGGGGGTTTGATGAGGGTAGTGAAATGCTCCAGCAAAGGATTGCCGGCCTGCTTTTCGCTACACGAAGTTATCGATAAGATAAGTGTCGTCATACAAATTATCGTTTTCATTTATATTTCTGTTTTGTTTACGGCAAAAGTAAAAATTAATCTTCAAAAATCTGTACTAAGTTTATATTATTGGGAAAATAAAGCGGAAACAATGGCTTTGCTATAAATTATACCAGGATCGGACTTTACACTAGTTTTAAAATTATAAATTGTAGTTAAAATTATATATATTTGTCCATCATTTATGTCCGGCATGTTGTCAGATTCAAAGATATTGCAAACACTTCGGGAAAAAGAACCGCTCGGTATGGATGCCTTGTTCGAAAGGTATTACAGACCCTTAGTGGTATTTGCCGAATCGTATTTGCATGATTTGCAGAGTACAGAAGATTTGGTACAGGAACAAATGGTAAAGTTATGGTCGAAACAGACCTTTGCCGGTATCGTTCCCGAGGCATTGGGTACTTTTTTGTTTACCGTAGTGAAAAAATGCCTGTATCAACTGGCTCGAGAAGAAGAGATTGCCTGTAAAAAGCCTGGATCTTCTTCATTATCAGATCGCTTTGGAAGAGGCCGAACGTTTGGACGATTCCGCGGTGGAACTGATCCGGGGAGCCTTGGAAAAATTACCCGATAAAACCCGTCTCGTGGTTACGGTGGTTATGGTGCAGGAGAAGATGTATAAAGAGGCGGCCGAGGAATTGGGGGTGTCGGTAAATACAGTAAAGACTTTATTGAAGCAAGGCATGCGGGAATTGAGAGAACTGTTGAAAGATAAGCAAGAATTAATATTTTATTTTTTATCTTCTGCATGCTGAATGTAGAGAACAGAATCCAATATATGATCACCTTTAATTCGAATGTTATGATAAGAAATCTTTTTTCTGTTAGTCGTGTTTTTAGGTTGTGTTAGTTTGCGGCATGTAGAGGCTGCCATCGATATCGTACCTAAGCCGGTGAAATTAGTAGAAACCGATGGCCGGTTCGATATCACTTCCGCCTGTTCCATTGTGGTGAATGACGATTTGAAAACTTGTGGGGAGTTGTTGGCAGATTATCTTCAACCGGCTATGGGGGTATCGTTTAGCAGTGAGTAGTAAAGCGGAGAAAAGCAAGCCGGCTATCCGTTTAAGCCTCGATAAGAGCTTGAAGAAATTATCTGAAAGAAGCCTATCGGTTGGAAGTTACCGGGCAGGGGGTACGTATACAGGGGGCTTCGGAGAAAGGAATATTCTATGGTATCCAGACGTTGTTGCAATTGCTTCCTGTCGAAATCTTTCAGACTGAAGTACAACCGGTAAGCTGGACCGTTCCCGGAGTGCAAATCGAAGATTATCCCCGGTTCGGATGGCGTGGATTTTCACTGGATGTATGCCGTCAGGTTTATTCGGTAGATTTTATTAAAAACTGTATCGATTGGCTGGCTATGCACAAGATGAACGTCTTTCACTGGCATTTGACGGATAATGAGGGATGGCGGATAGAGATTAAAAATATCCGGAGCTGACCCGTACCGGTGCATGGAGGGGACCGAACGAAAAGTTACAGCCTACTTTTTTGTTCGGGATACTACCGTTATGGCGGTTTCTATACGCAGGAACAGATCCGGGAAGTGGTCGGTTATGCTGCTAAACGGCAGGTGATGATTATGCCGGAAATCGAAGTGCCGGGACACAGCCGGGCGGTAGCTGCTGCTTATCCTGAAATTCTTTGTGATTATATAGATCCCGGGAAGCACGAATTGTCGCAGAATTCCTGGTGTGCTGCCAATGAACGGGGATACGAAATCCTGGGGGATATCCTGAAAGAAGTAGCAGGCTTGTTTCCTTGTCCATATATCCATATCGGAGGGATGAAGTGGAGATGGAGTATTGGGAAAACTGTCGCCGGTGTACCGGATTGATGAAAGAGAAGCATTTTGAGAAACCTGCCGAGGTACAGAATTATTTTATCCACCGGGTAGCGGAATTAGTCGAAGCTGCAGGGAAGAAAATGGGAGGCTGGAGTGAGATTATGGACGGAGGAGAACTGCCGTCGGGTACGGTAGTCTTCTCGTGGATCGGACTGGACCATGGTATCGCTGCTGCCCGGAAAGGATTACCGGTGGTGATGATGCCTGGGGAATACTGTTATTTCGATATGGGACAGACTCCGCTGGAGCGTGGGACATTATTGGGCAGGGATGGTGCCTACAGAGAAAGCATATGCTTTTAATCCCTTGATTCCCGATAGCCTGAAACCGGCTGAAAAAAAAAATGTGCTGGGAGTGGAAGGGGCGATCTGGTCGGAAATGATGGATCGTCCGGCCTGGCATTGTGAATATCAGATGTTCCCGCGTTTGTGCGTTACGGCAGAAATCGGATGGACACCCCAGGAGCAAAGAGAATGGACCGATTTCAAGGGACGTCTGGATAGGAGTCATTATATGCGCTTGTATCAGAAAGGCATTCGTTTTCGGGTACCTTTCCCGGAAGTTACTTATCAGAACGGGGGTATTGACCGCAGCGGCTCCTTACTCTGGGGCAGTGATTCGTTACACGGCCGATGGTAACGAACCGACCTGTTTCTCTCCGTTGTATACCGGTGAGATAAAGACAGAACAACCTGAAAACTATCGGTTTAAGACATTTTTTACGCCGCATTGGGGAAGTATTGCTGTCGGTATCGAAAAGTACTTGCATCCGGAGATGAAGGTGACAACGACTATCGACGCTCATCCGAACTGTCCGGCCCAGTTGCTGGCGGATGGAAACGAAAAAAACTTTTTTCAGGAGTAACCGACGGGTAAAAGACGGGGATACCGTTTTGTTCGAATTCGAAAAACCTTTGGATTGCCGTAAAATAACGATCAAGAGTGGAGCTTACCAGACCAGCCATTATATCATTACCCATGCTATTGTCGAAATATCTACGGATGGAGAGCGTTTTATACGTTCCGGCTGGTTCGATGCCGAAGGGGACAGTGAAGTGATCTGTACGGTTCCCATCAAGGCTTTGCGTATCGTGTTTACCGAACCTCAATACGAAGAACGATTGGTTTTACAGGATTTGAAGATCGAGTAGGCAAAAAGGAAATTTGAAAAACAGAGCGTGTTTGTTGAAAATATTGTTCTATCTTCGTAGGCCGTAAGATGTTTTATTTTATGGTAGAGGAGAAAGAAGATCGGTTCACATTATTTAAACAGGGAGATGAACGTATTTTTCGGCAATACTACGAGAAATATTATCATGCATTATGTCTTTGGGTGGTGCGGATTATAAAAGAAGAGACAAGAATGCATGATATCGTTCAGGAGGCTTTTATTGTTTTGTGGAACAGCCGGATGATTATAGAATCTGAACTACACCTGAAAATGTTTCTTTATCAAGTGGTTCGTAACCGCTGTTTCAACTACTTGAAAAGTAAACGGGTCGAGGAAAAATATATTCAGGAGTATCTGCAAATGGAAGAAGAAGGGGGTTTCGAAGATACAGTGCTTGAAGAAGAAGTACATCGTATTGTTGCACAAGAAATTGAAAAATTACCCGAGGAACAAAGGAAAGTGGTATATTTCCATATGGAGGGAAAAAAATAATCTCGAAATTGCTGAAAATCATGCAGATTTCTGTGAATACGGTGAAAAACCCATAAAGCCAGGGCCCGAAAAACATTAAAAAATAAATTAGATAATCTTTTTCATGAGGGTGTCCAAAAAGGCAAAAATACCCCCTTGTAGAATCGGATATTTGATTTCAGTCTCCAATAGGGATACGAATAAATCGAGGGGTGCCAAATACTTTTTGGACACCCTCATTTTTTTTTCTTTTTTTTACTTTCCTTGTCATTCTCTTGGCCTTTTTAATTGTATTATACTTAAAAAGAGCTAAAAGTCTGTGACGTTATGAATAATTACGATGAAATAGAGCGTAAAATTTTTCCTGATCAAAAATTATTTGGAAGACAACCTTAGTGTTGCCGAAGAGGAAGAATTGCGGGTATGGTTGGATGAATCGCCGAAACATCGGGAAACTTTTCAGCGAATCAGGGATAAAAAAAATATTGTTTGCAAAGTTGGAATATCGGCAACGGCAAGAAAAGGAAACCGATTGGAAAGTGATTTGCCGGAAGACGGGTATCGGCTCTTCCGTCGTTTGTGGTATATTCGGGTGGCGCGTTATGCAGCTGTTTTCTTCGGATTATGCCTGGGGGTATGGTTGTATTTCAGGGCTCAGGTGTCACAGCCTCAGGAATCGACATTGGCCGCTATTTCTATGGATACCATTTGTCCGGGATATAAACAAGCTTATATCGAGTTGAAAAGCGGTGAACGGATTGCCTTGGGAAATACCGGGAACAAGCAGGAGAAACGAATCGAGGGGATGGTTTTAAAAGGAAAAAGATGGAGTTATGATATTGCCCGGTGATTCGTTGGCTGATAAAGCAGTAGCGGTGGAAAAAAAGTTGGATCGTGGTGCCGAGGGGAGGAGAATATCAACTGATTTTACCGGATGGTACGAAAGTGTGGTTGAATTCCGATTCGAAACTCGAATTCCCGAACACTTTTGTAGGCGATGAAAAGAAGGGTGAAGTTGGCCGGTGAAGCGTATTTCGAAGTGGCTAAAAAAATAAAGCTAAACCTTTCCGGGTAGAGGTAGATCGGGTGGAGGTCGTGGTTTTTAGGTACTTCATTTAATATACATGCTTATGATGAGGCGGTTAAGACTACTTTTAGTCGAGGGCGCGGTAAAATTGAATGTCGCCGGTAAGGCTTATTCGCTTTCTCCCGGTTTTGAAGCTAATGTCGATCAGGGAGGGGTGAAAATAGTGAAATCGGATGTCTATGAGCAGATTGCCTGGAAGGATGGAAGATTTGTATTTCGTGAAAAACGATTGGAAGAGGTCATGTCGATCTTGTCCCGTTGGTATGATTTTGAAATTTTCTACCAGAATGCGGCAGTAAAGATTTGCATTTTACGGGCAATATTCCCCCCGGCATGCTACGATTAATGAAGTGTTGAAATTTTTTTGGAACGTACTCATCTGGTACATTTTAGTGTGGTTGGGCGAACGGTAATCGTATCTGAATAAACGTCCCTATATTTCGTGAGGAAAGCAAATATTATAATTTTAATAAAAGACTAGCCACCGGAAACTGGTCCTTTCCGATGGCTAAATTAAAACAGGGATATTCAGTAAATGTCCCTATAAAATACAATGTCATATGAAGATGCCCCAGTATAATCACTTCATATGTCATTTTTATTGTCATTTTTCTGTATTTTCCCATATACTCTTATAGGCAGGACATGACGTTCCGGAAGAAGTCTGACGACCTCTTCTGATTTTTTCGTTAAAATCATATCATGCTGCTTTCAGCGCTCTGTTCCTGACCTTATCTATCATCAGTATGGCATTTGCCGTATGTATTCCAAAAGAAAATCCAAAGGATTTCCGTTTTTCCTGTTCCGTGCCTTTATCCTTGAGAGTGAGTAATGTTGCTTTTGAGTGCCGAAGCTGCCTTCAAGCCTGGTGGCCCTTTCTTTGGAGAGTTCACTTCTGAGAACCTTTCTCAAGGATTCATCCCTGGCCGCCCTTCCCTTGCGTACAAAGGATGTTGATATTCCATATTTTGTACAGAACTTTCGGTTGGCATTATTGGCATATATGGAATCGGCAGCCACGCATCTTATCCTCACATTCATGAGCTTCTGCTGCATGCGGATGCAGTCCTTCAGGCGTATACCTTCGTTGAAAGCCTTGAACGAAAGATGTTCGATGAACGATATGCCGTCTATCTGTATGTTGTTGACCTTCGCACCGAACTCGACGGACTTTGTTTCCTTGCCTCTTACAATGGGACGTACATAATGACGGTCAATGCTGACGATGCGGTCCCTGACCTTCTTCCCTACAAACATTTCCTTTTCCTGTACAAGAACCTTTCTGATGATGGAAAGACGTTTCTGGTAATCCTGGGTATAGCGGAGTAAGGTTCCGTACTCTCGATGAATCTCATCCCTCTGTATGAGGAGCTTTTCAAGAAGCCTGATCATACGACGCTTGAGCATTTTTTTTGTTCCTCGAAGCCTTCCTTTTTTCTTTTTTCTTGCAGTAGGACAGATAGGACTCCGCTACATTCCTGTATTTGTTGCAGGGACGTCTTATGCCAGGTTCCACACCAATGCCTGCAGATATATCTATAGAGCCATTCAAGGCTTTCCCAAAGGAGTTTCATGTCAGTAGGATAACGCATATGGCTTTCATAGCATGTGGCATCGGTCATACAGATGTGAAGGCTGTCAAGATAGGGTTTCCAGTGTGAAGCCAGCACTTCCTGGAGGGAATCAATATCAAGACGGGACGCTATCTCATTGCGGATAGCACTGACTATCTTGTAGTTGGTTATGGGGAAGGACGGATTTATCATAATCCCGCAGAACATCTGGTAGTGTATGTTCCCGTTCAGATGTTCCACCAGCTGCCTGTCAGAGAATCCGGTGTATGCCTTCAGGACCATAAGGGCAATCTTTGCGCAGGGACTGAATATATTCCTGCGCCCCAGATGCTGGTCCGACAAGCCCACAGTCTTTGCTATATGCTCAAATGGAAATACCGAATGAAGCCGGACAAGCTCACTCTCATGAAAACTTTTGCGGTATCTTTCCAGAATATCAAATTCTGTAAACCCCAAAGTAGGGGTGAATTTCTGAAATATTTTGTACTTTTTGCCATATCTTTGTTGGAAAATTTCCCCCGTTTTGGCTTCCAAACCTTATTTGCGGGGGAATACCTAAAAAGATACAAAAAAGCCAACTAATTCGCAACATTTTATGTATGAATTAGTTGGCTAATTTTATAGTATTTACTGAATGTCCCTCTATAACTCAGTAACTCTATAACTCAGTAACTCTATAACTCAGTAACTCTTTTCAACTCTTTTCAATCTCCAATTCGACGATTTCGGGGTTATGGTCGGATAAGAATAGGGTGTCGTTGAGTTGTGAGAAAGGGATGTACGAACTGATTACCCGGATTTGTGGGGTAACGAAGATAAAATCGATTTTTTCACATTTTTCGGCCGGTATTTTACCGAAATTATGGTAAGTGAAATCCACTCCTGTCCGTTTTCCGGCCACTTTGTGGGCATCTTTCAGAATAAATTCGTTGTTGGTAATTGTTTTTATAGGCATCCCAGTCTTCCGATACATTAAAATCTCCGGTGAGAATAGCGGGAGAAGTCCCAACGATTTCTTTAATTTTTTCGATAATCAGCAGGGCACTGTTCCGGCGGGCTTCGGTACCTATGTGATCGAAATGTGTGTTTACTACCATAAGGATTTGTCCTGTCTTCTTATCTTGTAATTTTACCCAGGTTGCAATCCGGGTCAAAGCGGCATCCCAACCGACCATTCCGACACTGTCCGGTTTTTCACAAAGCCAGAAAGTATTCTGGTCCAATAGGGTATATTTCGCTTGTTTAAAGAAGATCGGTGCATATTCTCCGGCTGTTTTTCCATCTTCCCGGCCGACTCCGACAACTGTATATTCGGGTAAGCCGGTTTTCAAGACTTCCAGCTGGTGATGCAAGACTTCCTGCATGTCGATGATATCGGGATCGACCCTGTGGATAAAAGCACATATACTGTCTTTGCGGTGTGGCCAGCTATTGGGACCGTCTCCCGAATTATCGTAACGGATATTGAAAGTCGCTAAACGCAGGGACTCAGGCTGTTGTTGGGTACAGCCGAGGGCCAAAAAGGCTCAGGATAAGGGTGGAAAATAGATTCTTCATGTTATTTATTGTTAGATCTCCAAAGCTAATAATTATTGAGGAAATTTTTAGGAAAAAAGAGGACGAAGTATGAAATAAATGCTTTGGACAATCACCTGGACCGGAGAGCTTCCGCAAAAAGAAAGACTAGAGGATATAAAACGGATTTAAACGTAGGTATAATTTTTTCTTTCTATTTCCGATTTCGGGTTTTATACCGTCAGACCGGTTCGCCTGGACCGGTCCGCTAAGGCTTTCCTTCACTGACCGGCGGAACTCCTCACTTCGTTCGTCAAACACCACCGGTCGGACGTTCAGAAAAAGCAAGACCGGACACTCGTTCCTGCTCCAATGGTCTTCCGGCATAAAACCCTTCATCTCACGGCAGAGCTTAACCGGCAAAGGAAATACAAGCGGAAATCTACAACAATAGGAAGCCGGAACATCCGGCTTATTTCCAGGGAGATTGATATTTCTCAAATCAAGACTAATCTGTAATTCAGTGATAACGCAAGTCGAAGGTGATCGGGATTGGAGACCATTGGAGCTCTGGCGAGTGTCGTCTTGCTTTTTTTCTGAACGTCCGACCGGTGGTGTTTGACGAACGAAGTGAGGAGTTCCGCCGGTCAGTGAAGGAAAAAGATAGACGACCGGCAGGAGCGACCGGGTCGCCAATTCCGATCACCGGAGACGAATTAGTAACGAAATAAAACCTACGTTTCAAACAATTAGATCTCCACTGTTACAAAGATTTCAGAAGTCAAGTCTAACCGTTGTAACTATAGAAAATAAAAAACGGTGCCACTCTCTTTTAAACCCTTGTTCCCGTTTAAACTGTTGGCACCGTTGTAATTGTATTGCCAGAATCTTAATTCAACATCCTGATCAATTCACTGGCCTGTTGTTTCATTAATTGATTTTTGAGATTGGTTAGCCAGGTTATTGGCGATATTGGCATATTTTTTTTTGCAATGTCGTTGAACCCGCATTTTTGGGAGATTTTGACATAATTGTAAATCGCGTCGAAGTCGGACTTCGATTCGACAGTTTTTCCTGCCCATAATTGGATCACTTTCAGGCGGGAAACATCATTCATGATTTCCAGAGCTCCGGCAGTGATTTCTTTGATCATCTTCCGGTTTTCCGGGAAATAGCGAAATAACTTCCGGGCTTTGTAAAAATAATCTTCGGCATTTCCGGATAACCGTAGTTCTTTGATATTGAAATAATCCAATACAACATCGTAGTGCTCGTATCCGGTTTCTTTGATCCGCTTCATTTGGTTTTCGTAATCTGCCTTATTCTGGAGATAGAGTTGTTCCAAATGGTTTACCAACACATTGTCTAATTTCTGAAAAACATCGTCTTTGGAAAAATGCTGGATGAATTTATCTTGATTTTCAAAAACATATTTGAGCTGAGGTGCATTGATGTCGTTTACATAATCCCGTACGATCATCAATTGTAATCTTTGAAGTAATCGGCTTCACTTTGGGTTTTGAAATAACGATTCAGTATATCTTGTCCCGACTTCCCTTGTTTACTCAATTCTTTTAATAATTGCATGGTCGTTTGAGGGTTTGCCGGATTTTTGTTCAAATGTTTTGACCAAATTATCCAGACTTACCGTCGTTTTTTCAATTGCAAAACCGCTCCAGGTACTCCATAAAATCACCCCTACTGTTAATAAAAAAATCTACACTTCATATCAACCTTCAATTTTATATTAAATTTACATCTATAAAACACCTAAAAGAGCCTAAAAAAGGGTGAAGTAAAAATCGATTTTAACTTACGATTTAACAGATTTTACATATAAAATTGACGATTTGCAATTATATCCATTCGTTTGGTATAAAAATGCAACTTAAAACGTTTACATGAGGCAAGGTTTTTTAGTTTGCTCTTAAAATTAAATAAAACACGGAAAATATTTTAAGAAATGCAATGATTTCCTGGCTGAAAATATTAATTTGTCGCAATATTTATTAGTTCGACCGGTTTATGAGAAGAATTATACTGTTTTTACAACTGCTGTTGGGAGTGGAGATGATTTATGCTCAGACGGAGACGGAAATATTGAATTATTCCCTGTTTGTCTTATGCAGGATCGGCTCGGGCAGCTGCTATGGGCGGTGCTTTCGGAGCTTTGGGAGGAGATATTTCTTCCTGGAATCTGAATCCTGCCGCTGTCGGGGTTTTCCGTAAATCTAGTGTTACCTATACTTCGGTATTGAATTTCTCCGGGAATGAATCCGGGGAGCTGACTGCAAGGAAAAACTTCTTATCTGATCGGAACGGTAGGAGGGGTACTGTCAGGGTACGTGAAGGATGAAAAAAGTGATTGGAAAGGTTTTTAACCTGGGCTTTTCGTATACTGATCTTTCGAACAATATTCAAAAATAGCCCGGCAGCAGGTGTATCATTCCCCGACTTCCCTGACGGATGTCTATGTTTGGCAAAGTCAGGGATACAAACCGGATGAATTGAATATTTTTACAACCGGTCCCTTTTATGATACCTATTTGTTATATCAGGACGAAAATGAAAGTTACCATTCTATTTTGGAAACCGATGGAGAAACAGCCGAATGTGTCGATCAATATCAGGAGATCCGGGAAAAAGGTTACCTAGGCGAGTTTTCAATTGCCGGAGGAACGAATTATAAAGATAAATTGTACCTCGGAGCGGTACTCGGTATACAGTGGACCTATGATAAACAACGTATTCTTTATTCCGAGATTGCAGAAGAAAATGCTCCTTCACTTCTGGATTTTTATGAATTCCGGCAATACCGTCGCACCAGAGGTACGGGGATCAATTTGAAACTAGGGCTTATCTATCGTCCGGTACCGGCTATTCGATTGGGGCCGCTATTCATTTGCCGACCTGGTTTACGATGGAGTATACACTTGAAAATTCTGTTCATACTTATTTTACTACGCCTACCGATCCTTCCGTCGGACGGGATAAACAGGAGTATGAAATATCCAATAGGGCTTATGGAACCTATTATGATCCTTATCGGTATCTGGCTAATGTACGGACTCCCTGGAGGGCGTTTCTTTGTTGGGGGACTTGTGTTGGGGCAACACGTGATGTTGGATGTGGATTATGAATATGTCGATTATAGCTCTGCGAAGTACAAGCGTCCTGCGAAGTGGATTTACGGCAGTTATGAGGATGACTGGGAAAAGGATAAAATAAAAACTTTATCCCGGAGTGTCGATTATGATCCGATTAATCGGGCGATCAGGTCTCTTTATCGTCCTACCCATAATCTTCGGGCCGGAATGGAGGTCCGGGTGAACAGTCGGGTGAGTCTTAGGGGAGGATACGGACTTCAACAAAGTCCGTATAAACACGATGTTGCTTCTTTCAATAAAATATACACCTATGCCGGAGGGATTGGATTGAGTGTGGGGCTTGTTCTTCGGGGATCTTTCTTATACCCGCCGTTATTCTAAAAACGAAACTTGTTTTTTTACAATGAAAATGGTATCACTGCCCAGCCTTTGGCTAACAAATATACGGATCAGGAAATCCGGTTGACCATAGGGTTACATATTCGTTCATTATAAATTTATCGGGACAATAAATTTAGTGTATAAAGACCGATGGCCTGCGGGTGTTTTGTTACGGCCGTAGGGGCGGCTGATAGAAGTGAAAGTTTAATGAACGAAATACTTGGCAGGGATGATGAACTTTATAAAAAACGATATTTTTAGTAGTTACAGCAATTTCAAGGGGGTACAAAAGTGACAACGGTTGGAGCAATTCTGAAACTTTTGTATCCCTTGAAACTTTTGTCACTGTTTAATTTTCGGTTTCTTCCGCAATTAATTCCGGATCGGGTTCGTCACCTGCGAATACCAAACCGATGGTATATTGGTTCTTACCTTTATAAAGCAACGAGTTTTTCTGCAGTTGCGGTCGAAATACGAATACATTTTTCCGGGACTTCCTGACGGAGCAGGTATTCTTTCAGGACTTGGTTGCGTCTGTCCATTAATTGGTGGGTCAGTTGATTCAGTTGAGTCGAGTCGGCCAGTGAAAGAAGTTGGTCATCCAAATAAGCCGTTTTTTTGTCCTCACTGACCTGGGTTCCGACATAATTGAGAAATTGAATGTCTTTCGTATCTATTTCCATTATTTTACTGTAGTCGATCGGTAACAGGGTAGTCTGTGATTTCTCAGGGTGTTGCTGTAGATAATAATTGCGTTTTACATAGAAATCGGCCAATTGTACCTTACTTTGCTGTACATTGACAAATTGTTCCAGGAGTAGGGTCATCTCCGGTTTGGCTTTTATAATTTCGGCTAATTGGTTGATTTGAGTCAATTGTTCAGGAGTAAAGTCGTTCTGTACTGCTTCGAATGGAAGATTTTTCAGTTTTTCTGGAGAGAAACCGAGGGAATTTGCCAGAAAGTTAACCGGAGAAACGGCTACTTTCACCAATAAATTGGTCAGGGTCTTAAAAATGATTTTCCGGTAAGAAAATTCAGGAGAGTTGATGTCTCCTTTTTACAGGTAAATCCATTCGAATCAGATCGTCTTTGTCTTTGATCAGATATAAAAAGCTGTTTTCAATGGGATGTTATAATCGGGTTTCGGATCTTTGTGTTTATTTCCGACTTCACATTTGGCTATATTCAGGTTATTACGTCCGTCCAGCATACTCTTACGGATATTGTTCACGCTGCTGAAAGAAAGGATCCCTTTTTGCAATGGATAACCGAAATATTGCATGCTATAAGGAGTGAAAGTTTTTAAATCCAGATTATTGATACTGAGTAAGATATCTGTATTGCTGAGATCGTCTAATTTCCCTTCGTAGTTGAAAATAATGGTCCCTCCATTTTTGAGGGTACTGCTGACTTTGGCCTTATTTTCTTGAGTGAGACTCAGTTGGTCGGCAACCAGATTGATATTTTCCAGACTGAAAGTGAAGGGGTGACGCAAGGTCTGATCTTTGAAGGTGAAAAGCGAATTATTGATCCGGAAGGTGCTGACTTTGAAATCGGGGGCTGTTGCTGTAGTTTGAGGTCCGGCAGCTGGAGTTTGTTCTGCCGCCCCCGGACGGTATCTTCGGGAGTTTCTGGGAACAGGTCGCTCATGGTATTTCCGTCTTTACGGAGTTCAGAAACCGGTTTTGATACCGTTGACAGCGATCGTGTTAAAATGAAAAATAGCTTTTCCGGGGTTGATCGTTTCCATATCGATATAAATGCTATCGGTAGCCAAGACTTCTTTGTGACTGGCGTCTGCAAGTGACAGGTGGTTTATACCCAGATTGCCACGAACCACTAATTCGGTTACATGTTCGGCGTTACCTTCGATGTTAAGGTGAGTATTCAGGATTCCGCCGATTGTACTGATCCGGGTGAAATCTGTCAGGTAAGGTTGGATAGGAGCGATTGAGAAATTGGTCAGGTCGATATCCAATAGATAATTGCCTGCTTCCATGTTGTATTGGATAGCCGTTTGCAAATGTCCACCGTCATTGAAATTCAATGCGATGCCGACATCGGTATTTTGACCACTGAAATAAACCCCCGGAATCTGAAGTCCGAAATTTTCCATTTGCCAAACCGAATTACGCTCTAAATCTTTGTAAAGGATATGACCTCCCTGTATGCTGATATTATAGGGGCAATGGCAAGGGGATTTGCCGAAGTTGTGGCCGGAGGCCGGAGAAAGGCTGTCGGAGGCCGGCGATTGTAGAGTAGAAGAAGCCACCGGCTGGGCAGCAGGACTATCGGCGGATAACGTATCCGTTGACCCGAGGGCCAAAAAGATCGTCGAAATTGAACTCACTGCCTTGCTGAAGTACCTTTACGCTGGGATTGGTCAGACTAATGTGGTTGATTCTGACTTCATTCGCTAACAGACGATGTAGAGACATATCCACACTGAGGGTATCGAAAGAAACGAAAGTATCAGATCGTTGGCTTCTAATAATTGGAAATCGGTGATACGGGCATAGCCGGTGAAAATGTTTATGTAGAGTCCTTTGATGTTGATCTGACGCCCGATCAGCTCTTTACTATGTTTATTGATGTAGTTTTTGGCGATCGGCGGAAAAATACAAGCGATGATAATGAACACTGCGACGAGAACAGCCACTGTAATAGTGGATATTTTAAGAATTTTCATGGTTAAAAAATTTATATATGATGTATGTATTTTGCAAAAATAATCAAAATTTTAAATTTGGTTTATGAAAAGGGATTTCTATCGATTGCAACTTTTTTTTAGGCTGAATCATATTTATTTACACAGATAATTTATTGAAAATTATTATATCTTTGTGCGTGCTAAGAGAGCTAAAAAGCTATAGGCTATAAGCTATGGGTTGGGAGGCTCAAGGTTGCTAGAGACAGGGAGAGCTAAAGGCTAAAAGCTGGCAGCAGGGGGAGGAGAGTTGGAAGAAGTATGAAGTAATAGGTGAAGAAGGAGGAAGAAGCAGGAGGATAAATGAAAGATAGAATATGAGAGTGGAGATCGATGAACATTCGGGTTTTTGTTTCGGGGTAGTGAATGCTATCCGCAAAGCGGAACAGGAATTGGAGCAGGGGGATGTTGTATTGTATCGGTGATATTGTGCATAATGACCTCGAGGTAGAGCGTTTGAGGCTACGTGGATTGAAAACGATAGAACACGAGCAGTTTTTGATTGCAACATTGCCGGGTATTGTTCAGAGCACATGGAGAACCTCCGGTGTCATACGAGATCGCTCAAAAGAATGAGGTTGAAGTGATCGATGCTTCTTGTCCGGTGGTATTGAATTTGCAGAAAAAGAATCCGGAAAGCTTATGAGCAAACCCGGGAACAGGGTGGACAGGTGGTCATCTACGGAAAACGCGGGCATGCCGAAGTCGTGGGCTTGGTCGGACAGACGAATGGGGAGGCTTTGGTGATCGAGAATCCCGAGGATATCCGGCAGATCGATTTTTCGCGTCCGGTGATTTTATTTTCACAGACGACCAAAAAGTCTGGAAGGTTTTCAGGCTATTGCAGCTTTGCTAAAAAGAGAAAGGCAGGGGCACAGGTGGTGGTGAACGATACGATTTGCCGGAAAGTGGCCAATCGTATACCTCAGCTGAGAGAGTTCGCACAGAAACATGATGTTGTCATCTTTGTCAGTGGCGAAAAGAGTTCGAACGGAAAGCAATTGTTCGCTACTTGTTGTGAAGTGAATCCCCGGACTTATTTGGTGCAAAGGGCGGAGGATGTAAAGCCGGAAATGTTGGAGAATGCTCAAAGTGTCGGAATTAGTGGGGCGACCTCTACACCGGCATGGGTGATGGAAGAAATAAGACATAAAATAGAACTACAATAAATGAATTACATGATTTAATTATGGGAAGAATAAAAAAAGAATTGGAGTACTGACTTCAGGGAGGTGATGCTCCGGGAATGAATGCTGCCATTAGGGCTGTAGTCCGGACAGCTATCTTTAATGGCTGTGAAGCATATGGTATCTTCGGTGGTTATCAGGGATTGATCGAGGGAGATATCAAAAGATTGAAATCAATGATGTAAGCAATATTATTCAGCGGGGAGGAACGATTCTGAAATCTGCCGTAGTATGGAATTCCGTACACCGGAAGGACGTACCAAAGCCGCTCAGATGTTGGCAGAGCATAAAATCGATGCTTTGGTGGTGATCGGGGGAGACGGTTCTTTTACCGGTGCTAAACTATTGATTCAGGAACATGACATTCCGGTGGTAGGTATTCCGGGAACGATCGATAATGACTTGTACGGTACCGATTCGACGATCGGATACGATACGGCTGTCAACACTGCAGTGGAAGCTGTCGATAAAATTAAAGATACGGCGAGTGCTCACAACCGGCTTTTCTTTGTAGAAGTGATGGGACGTGATGCCGGATTTATCGCTTTACGTACCGCTATCGCCACCGGTGCCGAAGCTGTGTTGGTGCCGGAAGTGGAAACGGACTTGACCGATTTGGAACATTTTATTGAAAAAGATTATCATCCGAAAACCTCCAGTGGAATCGTGATTGTCGCTGAAGGTGAAAAATCAGGTGGGGCTTACAGCATTGCTGAAAAGGTGGCTCAGAAACATCCCGAGTATGACATCCGGGTGTCTGTATTGGGACATATGCAGAGAGGCGGTTCTCCTTCTCAGTTCGACCGGGTTTTGGCCAGTCAGTTGGGTGCTGCCGCTGTCGATGCTTTGATGGATGATCAGAAGAGCATTATGCTGGGAATCATGAATAAAGAGATTGTTCATGTTCCTTTTAACAAAACGATCAAGCATACCAAAAACCTGAATCCTGAATTATTGAATCTGGTGCGGATTCTGTCTATTTAATAGAATCTGGTCTTGGTAATGAAATAACGGTAGGAGCATCCCGCTTTCTTACCGTTTATTTTTTGTTATTATTGCATGATGAATGAGTTCTCATTCGGGTATTTTTTGTGAATAAATGGTATTAAAATATTTTTTTATGCGATATGCTGATGTCATCGTGCCCCTGGCGGTAGAAGGAATGTATACCTATACGGTGCCTGTGTCTCTGGAAAGCGAGGTTCGCGAGGGTACATTGGTATTGGTGTCGTTTGCCGGTAACAAGCGGTATACCGCTTTGGTCGGTCGTATACATGACCAGGCGCCTGTCGGATATCAGGTAAAGCCTATCGAGGATGTCATCGAGAAACAGGTTTCGTTTTCGGCTCTGCACCTGAGGTTTTTTTGTGGCTCGGCGGGTACTATATGGCCACTCCCGGCGAAGTGATGAAGGCGGCTTTACCGGTGGCTTTCCGTTTGGAGAGTTTTACCAGCATTACCCGTACCACGGAGGAAGTGGATTATGCGGGGTTGACTACGAACGAAAAAATCTTACTCCGATTTTTACAGCCTGGCGAATATGTTTCGCTGAAAGAAGCGGAGAAATATCTGAAAATTAAAAACGGGCTTCCGTTGGTGAGAAATCTGTTGGCCCGGAATTACATCCAGATTAAAGAAACAGTGGACGACTTGTTCCGGGAAAAAAAGGAGCGTATCGTCACTTGGGCAAAAAGAGTATACAGAGGAAGAATTGGGGGGCGTTGTTGGATCGCTTGAAAAGAGCACCGGCCCAATATGCTATGCTTTGCAGATGGATCGAATGGGGTAAAACTGAAATCGAAAAAGGGGGAGTGGTTGCGTTTGACCGGACAATCGGCCGCTACACTCAAAGGATTGTGTGACAGAGCGATTTTGAAGGTCGAAGAAAGAAAGATAAGTCGGTTGGGAGGAGACGGAGACGCCGGAGGAAGTTCTTGGCAGCTCAATGCAGAACAACAGGGCGCTTTAGGGCGCATCCGGGATTTTTTTTCCTTGAAAAAGATTGTGTTTTGTTACAAGGGGGTGACCTCTTCCGGGAAAAACGGAGGTATATATTCGTCTGATACAGGAATATCTGAATCGGGGACAGCAGGTGTTGTATATGCTGCCCGAGATCGCTTTAACCGTACAGATCGTAAGACGGTTGCAACGGGTTTTCGGTGACCGTATCGGAATTTATCATTCCGGTATGTCGGATAATATGCGCGCTGAATTGTGGCGGAAGCAATGTAGCGACGAACCTTTTCAATTGATACTCGGAGTCCGTTCGTCGATCTTTCTGCCTTTTCGGAATCTGGGATTGATTATTGTGGATGAGGAACATGACGCTTCTTACAAACAAAAGAACCTGCACCCCGTTATAATGGCCGGGATGCTGCGGTTATGCTGGGGAAATTGTCGGAAGCCAGAGTCCTGTTAGGGTCGGCGACGCCTTCTTTCGAGTCTTTTTCAACATGCGCTTACCGGAAAATATGGGTATGTACAGATGAACAGCCGTTATGGTGGAATTCAGATGCCCGAAATTCGTTTGGCCGATGTGGGGGAGAATACCGGCGTAAAAAGCTGATGAAAGGTAGTTTCTCTCCCTTATTGCTGGAAGAGATGGAGAAAGTGCTGAGCGAACACAAACAGGTTATTTTATTTCAGAATCGCAGAGGTTATTCTTCCTATGTACAATGTGACCGTTGCGGGGAAATCCCGAAATGCCGTTATTGCGATGTGAGTCTGACCTATTATAAGCAGCGCCATGTACTCGTTTGCCGTTATTGCGGGGCTATCGTGTCGATGAGCGACCGTTGTTCGGTTTGCGGGGAGGGGCATTACCGGGAAAAGAACACCCGGAACGGAGCGGATAGAGGAAGAAGTATTACGGCTTTTCCCGCAGGCCCGGGTAGCCCGGATGGACCTGGACGTGATGAGTAGTAAGTCTCGTTTCAGGAGTGTCATCGAAGATTTTGAACAGGGGAAGACCGATATCCTGATCGGGACTCAAATGGTCACTAAAGGCCTGGATTTTGCAAATGTCAAGCTGGTCGGAGTGATAGATGCCGATAGTATGGTCAATTTCCCGGATTTCAGGGCGGAGGAACGGGTTTATTGTATGTTGATGCAGGTTAGCGGGCGTAGTGGACGGAAAGGTGACCGGGGGAAAGTGGTTATTCAGGCGGCGGATGTTAAAAACAGAGTGTATACCATGCTGACCGATGGGAATTACCGGACGTTTTTCGAGCAATTGGCTGCAGAACGGGAGTTGTTTGTATATCCTCCCTTCGGCCGGATGATTCAGGTGGAACTAAGACATAAAGAGGTGGTACCTTTTTACGGAATGCCGCTAACCGGCTGGCTGTCCGTTTGCGCGGGCAGCTGGGCAAACGGGTGTGGGGCCTGCTGTTCCGGAGATTAGTAAAATCGGTGGGTATCATCGGCTGATTTTGTTATTGAAGCTGGAAAACGGAATCTCTTGTTCGGGGTGAAAAACAGGCTTCGTGAAGAAATCAGAATATTGAAACAAGAAAAACAGTGGGGAACACTTCGGGTCATTTTGTGATGTGGATCCTCAATAAAAAGAGTGAAGTTATGAATACAAAAGGGTGTAAATTTGTTTTAGGAATTATTTTGTCGCATCTGTTGTGGATCTCTGCTTCTGCTTAGTTTTTTTTTTTCAGATTCCTGCAGATAAACGGTAAGAAAAGGTTTTTCTTTATTTTGAAGGGATTTATAACTGGAGTGAGATCTATGTGAACGGTCATTTACTGGGGAAAGAGGCCGGGTGGGTATTGGAACATCCCGGGCTTTATCGGTTGAAGACTACTGGTTTGCGTTTATTTACTTTCGATCCGGGTAAAATTTACTTTTCCACTGTTGAAATCCGCGGAAAAACGATCATGGGGATTGTTTATGTAAATTATTTTAACCAATATTGCAGTTCAGTAACGTCTGTGCTATGAGTGGTGACGGTGATGAAGTTTTATATGCAGAATTGGCAGGAGATTTAAGGCGACGGTCTCATCGGGCTTTTGAGCGGATTTTCAAGGAAATGGGACCCCGGTTATATCGTTTTGCCTTCTCTTATCTTATGAATGCGGAGATGGCGGAGGATGTGGTGCAGGATACGTTTATGCATTTTTGGTCTGTTCTGGGAACGCTGCCGGAGGATACACGGGTGAGTACTTATCTTTATGCTTCGGTGAAAAATTCCTGCCTGAATTATTACAAGCATCTCCGTGTGGAAGATACCAACCGGACAAAACTTACCGAAGCCTTGATTTATATGGGGTCCCTGCAATACGAAGAGGGAGAGGACCTGTTCGGAAAGGTGCAGGACTGCTTGCGTAAACTTCCGGAGCAACAGCGCAAGGTGCTTGAAATGAAGATTTTCAGGGATATGAGCTATAAGGAGATTGCCAGAGAACTGAACCTTTCGGAAGTCACTGTGCATACCCATGTCAAGAGGGCCTACAAAGCTATACGGGAGGCATTGCCTGTGGTGTATTTCTTATGGTCTGTCTTGGGTAAAATTTAAAGGATTCCATTTCGGATCAAGTGTTATTCAGCTATTTCGTATTATTCTTCAAAATGTTGACCGGAGGTATTATTGTGTGTGGTTGGTGGAATCTTATTTCTTTCTGAATGGTTCGGGCTATCGGACATATTTTTTACTAAAATTAAAAAAATATGCTTTTTCTTGTCCCCTGTTTTTGTGTAAGGTTGTTTTATTATAAAGACTGTTAATGACGAGGTATGGAAATAGATAAAATCAAAAAAAGTAATGATGGGAAAAGCTTCCCGGGAGGAAAGGGAGGAAGTGGAATCCTGGGCAGGCGGGTCGGCTGAACGGAAGCGATTTGTGGAAGATGCCCGGGGTTCTATGCCGGGGAGGAAATCCCCGATGGGGAAATAGAACAGCGGATGCGGCGGATTTGGCAGACGATGCCTGTGTCTATATGGCGTCGCAGGATGATTTTCCGTTGGGCTGCTGCGGTTGCTTGTGTGCTTTTGGCGGTAGGGATTGGTTGGAGCGTATGGTTGCCGGGTACGCGTGAAGGCAGGATGATGCCGGATGGGCAGGAACAGGGGGTACAGGCTGTGCAGTTGCTGTTGTCCGATGGTAGCAGGCATGAACTCGGGCCCGGTAGGTTGTCCGGTTCGATTCCCGGATTCCGTGTGGATACGGGGGAGTGATCCGGCAGGAAGCGGTGGCAAGCGGACCGGGAGGAGATACCGTTCGTTATGGCGAAATCATGGTGCCGCGGGGTGGGGAGTATAGGATGGTGCTGGCCGACGGGACACGGGTGATGTTGAATGCAGAGACGCGGCTGAGGTTTCCGGAGGCTTTCGGAGACGGCGAACGCAGGGTCTTTCTGGAAGGTGAGGCTTATTTCGAGGTGGCGAAGGAAAGAGAACGCCCGTTTTGGGTGGATTTCCGTGAGGGAACGGTGCGGGTATTGGGTACACAGTTCAATGTGAAAGCGTATGGGGGAGAGGAAGCTGTGGCTACCCTGGTTCATGGGAAGGTGGAAGTGGCCAGGGGCCAGGAGGGCTGTTGTGTTACAACCCGGTGAGCAATGCCGGATCGCTGCCGGTGAAGCGCATGCGCTGATCGTGGGTAAGGCCGACCTGATGTCCACACTGGCTTGGAAAAATGGGGAGTTCGTATTCAAGGACGCTTCGTTGGAACAGGTGATCGACGAACTGGCACGTTGGTATAATGTGGAAATGATGTACGATCACAGCTTGTTCCGGGAATCGCGGGTACACATTTATATGAACCGTTCTCAGACGCTCGACGAGGCGCTGGATATGCTTTCCAAGGCATGGAACATCCGTTATGAACGGCAAGGAACAAAGGTCTGGCTTGGGGAGCGGCATACCGGTGGGACTGATAGCGATTGAAATAGTTTAATTTAAGGTGACGCAAAAGGCGATACCTTCCGATAGATTAAGAAACACGGGCGATGCTGACTCCATCTCCCGTGTACAGGATTGCCGATTGCTCAACAATCACTTTTAATTTTACAAACGTATGAAAAAAAATTATCTAAGGCAAATTTCCTGCTTGGGAAGGATGGCCCTGAAATGGTGGCTCTGCCTGTTGCTGGGAGGAATGTTGAATCTTCCGGCTACCGCCCAGCAGAAAACGGCACCCCGGGTCAACCTGAAGGTTGAAAAAACATCTTTGATCCGTGCGATCGAAGCATTGCGCAGTCAGACGCGTTATAATTTTCTGTTCAATTCTAAGGACTTGCAGCCCTATACGGATATTTCCGTGCATTTACAGTCGGTGACGCTGCAACAGGCGCTCGATAGTCTGCTTATCGGGCGGAAGACGGGACTGGGGTATACCATCGATGGAGAAACGGTGGTGATCCGGAAAAAACAGATACAGGAGCAGCAACAGGGTACGGTAAACGGCCGGGTGACCGATAACCGGGGACAGGCGTTACCGGGGGTGACGGTATTGGTGAAAAGGAACTGCTATGGGCACGGTTACCGGTATTGATGGCAACTATAAAATTTCTTTTACCTGAGACAGGTTTGACCCTTACGGTTTTCATTTTTTAGGGATGGGAACTCGGGAAATTGTGGTTACCGGTCCGGAGTGTAATGTAATTTTGGAAGAAGAACAGAATAGTCTGGAAGAAGCAGTGGTGGTTGGATATGGTGTTGTAAAGAAAAAAAAGATTTGACCGGTTCTGTTTCCAGTGTAGATACTCGTTTGATTGAAGAGTCTGCTGCCGCAGACATTGGTACTATTATTCAGGGACAGGTGTCGGGGCTCCATATTCTGACCGGTAGTGGTGCTCCCGGTGAAGAAGTACAGATACAAATCAGGGGATGTGCTTCCTTATCCGGGAATACTTCACCTCTGATTGTTGTCGATGAGGTACCTATGCCTTCCGATTTCTCTATCAATCAGCTGAACCCTTCTGATATTAAAAAGTATTGATGTATTGAAGGGTGGATCTTCATCGGCAATCTATGGTTCCCGGGCATCTGCCGGAGTGATTTTAATCACGATGAAAAAGGGAAGCCGGAATGAGAAACCGTTGATCAGTTACGATTATACCTTTGGAACACGTCAGTTAGTGTCAGATATTAATGTTCTGAATACAGAAGAATTTAAAACTTTTGCTATTGGAAGCCACCCGTAATTCTGCCCAGGAGCAGGGGTATACGAATTTGAGTGATTATCGTTATTATAAAGACTATACCACTCCGGGATATTTTGGGGGAGGTGAATACTCCCCTGGATGAAACTATTGATGCAGCCTGCCAGGGTACATAAACATAATATCAGCGTAAGGGGAGGGGGACACTCTTCCAATTATTCTGTTTCCTATGGCTTAATAGATGAAGAGGGGATGCTGGTGAATACTTCCAACCGTCGTCATAACCTGAATTTGAACCTCGATACCGATCTCAATAAATGGTTGAAAATGGGAGTGACTTTCAGAGGGGATCTTAGTAAACGCGGACAGACGGAAAAATTTTAACGTTGCTGCAGAAGCCCGGCCCGATTTACCCTGTTACAACGAAGA
>VOFJ01003504.1_pt1 | contig 68880 bp, 117 predicted proteins | sample 5384081 | NCBI WGS metagenome assembly VOFJ01 (sample SAMN12384729, study PRJNA508395) | human gut metagenome | isolation source: healthy gut I | host: Homo sapiens | reverse complement strand
GTTTATATTGAATCAACGCCCGCTGCATTGCCTTTTCATGCGGATTTTTCGCAACATAAACCGGTTTCATCGTTCTTGGGTCAACCCCTGTATAGTACATACAGGTCGATATCGTCGATGGCGTCGGATAAAAATCCTGAACCTGCTCTGGCATATATCCGATATCCCGGATGTATTCTGCAAGTGCAACTGCATCCTTTAATGTAGAACCCGGATGCGACGACATCAGATACGGGACCAAATACTGTTTTAATCCCAGTTTTTCATTCATCTTTTTTGTATTTTGCCGAAAATTCCTCAAAGACCTGATTGGACGGTTTTCCCATATACCGTAATACATTGTCCGAAATATGCTCCGGCGCAACTTTTTAGCTGTCCGCTGACATGATATTTGCATAATTCCTGTAAAAAAAAGTATCATCTTTGTCTGCCAGCAGAATAATCAAACCGGATTCCGGAACGGACAAATACCTTCTTTACACCCGGAATCTTTCTTAATTTTCTTAACAGTTCAACATAATCTTTATGGCTTGCGTTCAGATTTTCGCATGGTTTTGGAAACAGACACTGTTTATTTGTGCAAACGCCATATTTTTTTTCTGCTTTTCACATGCAGGCTGTCTGAAATTTGCAGTCGGTCCGCCCACATCATGGATATACCCTTTAAAATCCGGGGCTTTTGTCATTTCTTTTGCTTTTCTTCAATCAAAGATTCGTGGCTTCGCGTCTGGACGATTCTTCCCTGATGAAAGGTTAATGCACAGAAGCTGCAACCGCCAAAGCACCCCGGTTGCTGACAAGGCTGAATTTCACTTCTGCTATTGCCGGAATGCCGCCCTCTTTTTTCATACATTGGATGATATGTATTCTGATAATTATAGCGATAGACATCGTCCATTTCCATCTGTGTCAGCGGATAAGCCGCAGGATTCTGCACGAACATATCCTCTGCTTCCATATCCTTCTACCAGCTTTTTTCCGGAATACGCATCCGTATTTTTATACTGTGTATAAAAAAGCTTTCCGCATATTTCAATTTATCCTGCTGGAGCGTCTGATAATCCGGCAGCATAATATAATCATACAAATGGTCCAACGATTTCGTTTTGTAGACGGTCCCCTGACAAAGGTAATGTCCCGAATATCAATTCCGCTGTCAAGCGCTTCTGCAAGCTCAACAATGCTGTGTTCCCCATACCATAGGAAATAATATCCGCCTGGGAATCAATCAGAATCGAATGTTTTAATTTATCCGACCAGTAATCATAATGCGCAAGCCGCCTCAGGCTTGCTTCGATTCCGCCAATAATAATTGGGACATCTTTATAAGTCCGGCGTATCAGATTGCAGTAGACAACAGTTGCGTAATCCGGTCGAAGTCCCATCTTTCCACCCGGAGAATACGCATCCGTCTTTCTGCGTTTTTTCGAAACAGAATAGTGATTCACCATCGAATCCATATTCCCGCCCGACACCAAAAATTCCCAAGTCTTGGTCTTCCAAATACATCAATGCTTGCGTCATTTTTCCAATCCGGCTGCGGAATCATGCAGACTTTATATCCATGCGCTTCTAAAACCCGGCTGATAATCGCCGGACCAAAAGAAGGATGGTCAACATATGCGTCCCCGGTTATATAAACGAAGTCCGGCTGTTCCCATCCTCTTTTTCTTCATATCTTCTTTTTATTTACAGGCAGAAAATCATGCATATATGCTATCTCCATTTCTCTGCTTTCCATTTTCTTTGCGTTTTTTCTTTGCTCTTTGCATTTCTTCTTTTACGCATATTTGTCACGTTTCAATTCTTCGTGTTATATCTCCTCTGTTAAAATCACCTGTTTTTTGCAGATTCCTCAACATCTCAGGCTTCTTCTTTCTTAGAAGCCATATCAACTGACATACCAGCGCCTAACGCTACTGCCTCAAGCGCTTTATCCTGAAACGTAAGTATCAATTCCCGTTTTTTTCTTTGATAAGTTTGTCCATGCCATACATCAGGCTGCCTCCGCCCGTCAATACAATACCGTTTACAGATATATCTGCCACAAGCTCCGGCGGCGCTGTTTCAAGCACGCCATGAATCGCAGTCAGAATGTGCGTTGTCGTATCATGAAAGGCTTCGATGGTTTCATTTGCTGAAATCGTAATCACTTTTGGAAGTCCTTTTATCAAATCTCTGCCTTTTTACCTCATATGTGATATCTTCCTGCCGCGGATAAACGGTTCCAACTGCAAGTTTCGCTTTTTCTGCAGTCTGTTCGCCAATCAAAAGATTATATTTTCTTCTGATATACCGTATCATCGCCGCATCAAAATCATCACCGGCAGCCTTGATGGACTGGCTTTCCACCGCACCGCCAAGCGAAATGACTGCTATATCCGTTGTTCCTCCTCCGATATCAACAACCATATTTCCTTTTGCTTCTTCAATATCGACCGCAGCGCCGATTGCCGCCGCAAGAGGTTCTTCCATGACATATACGCTTTTTGCACCGGTTCTGTACACTGCATCTTCAACAGCCCGTCGTTCAACCTCTGTAACGCCGCTTGGTACACAAACGCAAATCTTTGGATGACCGACTCCGGTTCTTTTTTCCATCGCGCTTCTGATAAACGCTTTCAGCATACGTTCGGTAACTGTATAATCCGATACAACGCCTTTCACCAGCGGACGAACGACTTCGATTGTGTCCGGCGTCTTGCCAATCATTCTTTTTGCCTTATTTCCAATCGCAATGATTCTCTTTGATGCTTTTTCATATGCAACAACGGATGGCTGGTTAATCACCACGCCTCTGCCTTTTACATAGACAAGCACATTTGAAGTTCCCAAATCTATTCCAATATCCATAAAACGTTCTTTCTTCTTAAAAAAATGGTGCCACGCTTACAATAAAACAATTATAAGCACTGACACCATTTTTTTTTCAACAACAAATATACAAAGGATAATCAAATATATCTTATTTGCTTTCTGATTATTTGATATCTGTCTTTAATACGTTCTTTGCCTCAGGATTTCTTGCATCGGCTCTTTCCATCGCCTCATCAATGGCAGTAAGCATTCTGTCAACATTTCCTGATTCCATTGCAAGAAGCATATTCTTGATATTACCGTCGATTCCATCCTCGAATTTGTATCCTTTTTCCAGGATATACTCTTTGGCAATTGTAATCATATCTTCTTCTTTAATCTGGTCGAAATAAACTCTGTTATTAAAGCTCTTTGCCTGCGTCATATTGTCAGCAAGCATCTTGCTAAGCGCAACCTTCTCGCCGGTAAGAATAATCTTTACATCATTCTTCTCTGCTGAGCATAAATCAACCATTTCTTTGAAGCGCTCCGGTGTGATTAGACCGGCGCTTTCAACAATCAGACAGCCGCCCTTTAATTTCGTAACCGCACCGCTTAACTTACCGCTGTTAATAACCCCTTGCCTTTACCTTTGCCTTTGCAGGTGATGTGCAGAATCCAAGGTCATAATAACATTCAGCAAAATCTTCACCAATTTTTGCAGAACCAAAACCATGCAGACCTAAAATAACCAGATTCTTTGACCGATTCGGGTCAACCTTCATAGTCTGAAGGACATTGACAATCTGCGCGCCTGCAGGATTTACACAGAGATATTTATAAAGGTATTTTTGCTTCGGAAGGAAGTGCATTCTTCATCTCCTGATTGATTTCGCTCTGTTCAGCTTCAACAGCAGCTTCGTCAGTCGCTTCTAATGAAACGTCTATCTTCGATGCTTCTTCTACCTTGCCCTCTTTCAAAAGTTCAGCTTGTTTTCTTGCCTCTTCTTCTTTCTTGATTGCCTTTTCTAATACCTTCTTTGCAGCAGTTACTTTGCTGCTAATCTCTTTAACTGCTTTTTTAACATTGATTTCTTCTTTTTAAGATGGAGTCAAGGTCCTTCTTTTTCTTTTTTCTTCTGCCTTCTTCACAGCTTCTTCATTTGCTGCTTTCCGCGCAACAATACGTTCTGCCTGTTCCGTCTTCAGATTCGAAATCTTATTTGTCAGTTCTTCTTCTTTCTTCTTGGCATCATCCAAAAAGCTTCTTTGCAGCAGCTTCAGCGTTCTTCTTTGAATCAGCAGCTTCTTTTTCAGCGCTTACAGCTGCAGACTGAACTTTTTCAAGTTCGGAAGCTTCGCCTGCAGCATATTTTTTTCTTCCTCATCTGCAAGGAATTTCTCATGTGCTTCCTCTCTCGCTTTCTTTTCCGCTTCCAGTTTCTCTTTTCCGTCAGTTGCCGCCTTTTCAGCATTCTGTATCTCTACCTCAGCTTCTATTTTTGCCTTTTCAATAATCTGCTCTGCTTCTTCTTCTTCACTTTCCGCTTTTTTTGAAAGCAAATCTTCCGCTTCAACCGATGATTTCTTTGCCGCATCCAACGCCTGCTGTGCTTCTTCTTTCGCAGCTTTGAATGATTTCTACATCTTTCTTTGTTGCTGCAAATATCATCACTGGTTGTCTTCTTATCTGCCTGAATCGCATCAATTTCCGTCTGAATCTTTGCTTTATCTGCTTCGCCTTTTTTGAATTCTTGTATCAGCGGCAGCTTTTGCAGACCGGGCTTCCTCAAGAAGTTTCAATGCTTCTGCTTCTTTTGCTTCTGCTTCTTTTTAATGCTTTCTGTGCAGAGTCAACTGATTTTTGCAACCGCCTCATGATTGCTCATTGCAGTTTTTAAGTTTCTTCTCACTTTCAGCAAGCTGATTCTCAAGGCTTGTCAGAGTCTTCATAGATTCTGCTTCCATATCTGATGTATTCTTCAGATTGAGAGCAGCCTCCTCCTCTGCTTTCTTTGAATCCGTAAAAATAACGCCTGCGCGCTGTTTACTCTGCTCTGCATCTTCCATGAGCTGTTTTTTTGCATGTTTATTCTGTTCTTCTTTTTTTCTTATTAGCAGCTTCAATTGCAGCAGTTTTTGTTCTTTTTCAATATCTTCTGCTGATTTTACAGCCGCTTCGCACGCTTTCTTGTAGTCAGCCTCATGCTTTTCAATATTTGTTTTCTTTGCATCGGCAAGTTTCTTGATTGCCGCATCAGCAGCTGCCTGAGCTTCATTAATAATCTTTGTCTTAATTGCCTCAGGGTCGCTCTCTTTTATAAGCTTATCCGATTCTTCTTTTGCAGTATGATTTGCCTCGTCAATTTCACTTCGAATTGCTTTGACTTTTGCATCAAGTTCTGCTTCCTCTTTTTTTCAAAGTTCGTCGTCTGCTTTCTTTTTCGCATCGAATTCCGCTTTCACTTTATCGTCATATGCGTTTTTCTTCTTTGCGCATTCTTCCAGCTGTAACTTTAAATCTGCTTCTTCTTTTTCAGAATCAGCAATTGTTTTCTTTGCTGTTTCAACAACATTCTTTGCATCCTCAGCTTTACGCTCAGCGAGTTCAATTGCCTGTTTTTTCTTTGTTTCAGCCTGAATCTTTGCTTTTTCTGCAGCGGCTTTCTTGCGTGCTTCCTCGGCTTTCTTTCTCGCTTCTGCTTCTTCTGCCTTCCGCTTTGCTTCTTCTTCCGCTTTCTTCTTTGCTTCTTCCTCTGCCTTCTTCTTCGCTTCTTCTTCCGCTTTTTTCTTTGCTTCCGCTTCTGCTTTGATTCGGGCTTCTTCCTCTTCGCTGGTCTCATCTATATTGGAAAGATTTTTAATACCTGCTCCAAGGAAATCATCATCCTCTTCATCATCTATATCATACATGGATGATGTGTCTGCCCCATCTTTATTTCTATCAGGAAGGATGCTGAATAAATCGCCATTTTATCGCTGCCTTTTTGCGTTTTTTACTTCTTTAACTTTTACATTCTTTCCAGGCGTCCATTCTGTTTCTTCTGTATCAACAGAAGTCATATCATCTTCATCAAATCGCTCTGCATCATTAGACAGCGTTGTTTTATCAGCGCCTTTTACCTTGCTAGGACAATTGAATCATCCAACTTGGAATGTATGCCGGCTGTACTGCCAAGACCTCCGCCAAGGCCGCTGCCTAAGCCGCCAAGACCTTCTTTGGATGCAGTATCACCAAGACCGCCACCAAGGCCTTTACCAAGGCCACCGCCTAGCCTTCACCGAGTCCGCCACCAAGACCGCCTAAGCCTTCACCAAGACCTCCGCCAAGGCCGCCACCTAAGCCTTCGTCGGCGATTCCACCAAGATTCAGACTTATCTTTGGTGCTTCCTTGTTTTCCGCCTCTTTCTCTGCTTTCAAACCGGATTCTGTCTCTTTGTTTTCCTCCGTCTTGCCTGCTGTTTCAACGTTTTCTGGTTCTTCTGGCTTATCCTCATGAACAATGCCTAACGCTTCTTCCCTCTTGCGTCGTTTCTTCTCCTCAATACGCGCAAGTTCTTCCGCTGACAAAGTTTTATATTGGCCCTTACTTCCGCTATCTGAGCTTTTCTTTTTCTTGTTGCTCAGATTTTTTAATGCTTCTTCTTCTTCCAGCCTTTTCTGTTTTGCAGCTTCCGCAGCTCTTTCTTTTTCAAGCTGAGCTTTAATCGCTGCAATCATAGCTTCTGTTTGGTCTATAGCCAATTTGTACGCCTCCTTCCACATTATCAAATAAAAGAATAATTTTTTATAAATAATCTAATTATTTGTCATTTTTTCTTGAGTTTATATCTCTTTTCGTCTTTCTTTTCTGTATATTCCGAACTTTTTTTTCCTCTGCAGCAGTGTCTTCCTGTAATACGGAATGTTCGGATTCGTTTATCTTTGCTCCTCGTCATCTTTTACATCATGCACAAAACTGTCTCCATGCAGATTAAAATAATCTGTATTAGCTGCATACTTTGTTCCAAGTTCAATACCAAGCCTTGCAAGCAGCTCATCCGTTTCACTGATAAGCGCTTCTTCCTTTTTCAGGTTGTCAGCCATTTTCAAATCATATTCTTCCTGCATATCCACATCATGTTTGACATGTTCAACGACAGGCGGTTGTCCACTGTTGTAATCCGGAAATAAACTCGAACGGAATACCGGGAAATCCAACGTATTCTTTTTAGGTTCCGCAGCTGCTTCCAGTTCTGAAAATGCTGTATCGTCTTCCATTTCTTCAGGAACTTCTTCCGATTCCATAAATACCGTTTCATCTTCTGTAGGTTCTTCCGATGTTGCAAATACGGTTTCTTCTTCCGAAATTTCTTCCGGCTCTGCAAATGTTGTATTATCTTCAGAATCTTCCATAAGTTCTTCCAAGTCATCCGAACTTCTTTCTGACTCCGCGAATATTGCTTCATCTTCTGGAATATCTTCCGGCACTGCAAATGTTGTATCGTCTTTCAAGTTTTCAGAAGCTTCTTCCGGTTCCGCATACGCTGTATTATCTTCGGAATCTTCCAAAGTTTCTTCCGATTCTGCAAAGGTTGCATCGTCTTCCGGTATCTGTACAATGTCATCGTCTTCGTAAGCCTGTTCAAAGGAATCCTCATCCCATGCTTCTGTGTCAAATTTATAATCATCCAATGACTGAATTGCTACATCTATATCAAATTCATCGGATGTAAACTCTGAATTTGCCTTATCTTCTAATGAAGCATCATCAAGAACGATTTCGTTGTTCTTTAAATATTCTGCATGTTCCGCTTCTTCCGCCACCTCTGATGTTTCCGGCTGTTCTGCAGATTCCGCCATCTCCGGTTCTTCCGATTCCTCATCAATAATTTCGCCGACAATTTCTTCCGGCTCCTCAACTTCTTCTGCTTCTGCAGGTTCTACTGATTCTTCTAGCGTCCAGTTTTCTTCAACTACTTCCTCATCAGCAGTTTCGCTGACAATTTCTTCCGGTTCCTCAGTTTCTTCTGCTTCTGCAGGTTCTACTGATTCTTCTGGCGTCCAGCTTTCTTCAACCGCTTCCTCATCAGCAGTTTCACTGACAATTTCTTCCGGTTCCTCAGTTTCTTCCGGTTCTTCTATCTCGTTCGGATTCGTCAAACACTTCCGGATTCACGATTACGACTGTATCAAAATCATTGTCCGGCTGAATTTCAAAATCATCAATTCCTTCTTCAAATGAATCTTCCGACAACTGGTCAAGACTCTTGCTTTCGTTTTTGTCAGAAGTCATTTCCACAGAAACATCTGTCTGTTCCGGCACTGTGTTTTCTGTTTCAGTAATTGTTGCTGCATCTTCCTGATTCTCTGTCGAATCAAGAACTTCATCTAACAGCTTATCCTTATCTATATCAGCAGTTCCTGTTTCAGCAAGCACTTCTTCAACCGCTTCTTCATCCTTTTTCGACATGCGGATGCCGCGGAAATGCTTTCCTTTTTCCGGCTGCTGTTCTTTTTTCTTTCTCCTGTTTTTCGCGCTTCTGCTGTTTCTTTTCTTCTTTCTTTTCGCGCGACTTTAAAAGCATCTGTTTGAACTTAACCGAATTCGGTACAGGTTCCCTGTCCTCAACCATCAATGTAATTTTTCGGGTCTCTCGGATGAAGCCTTAAATCATCCGCTTCCAATACCTGTTTTTCAAACGCCCGCGTTTCATTCTGTTTTTTTTTCATCATCATCCGGCACTTCCTGTTCCGGATAACAATAGATTGCCGCTGCAATATCGTACGACCGGTCTTTTAGTTTGTTTGCTTTTTTCAATATATGGAGAACCTTTATATGTTGCACAGAAAATCTCGGATTCCGCATTCAGTTTTTCCCAATCTTCTAATGCCGCATAAAGCATAAGCATCTCAAAATCCCATTCAGCATTTGTCTCCATTTCATTTGCTGAAATCAGAATACTATATAATTCTTTGTATGACTTTCTCTGTGCTTTTTGCAATCAGGTACTCAATTCGATATGTACCTGCATCTTTCTCATTTTAATTAAATTTATAGATATCATAATATGTATCTGCCAACGAATAATATCCCATGGATAAATACACTTTTATCAGCGAAAAAAAATAATCTTATTTCCTACAGGTGCCATGGAATGTGCTTTTACAAGAGACGCTCTCGCTTCCGCATATCGTCCATTTTCAAAATAGACCTCGCCGCATATCTGAATAAACTGCGGCGACAGGGACCTGGTTAAATCCTGATGTTCAAGTATATCCAAAGCAAGGCTGTAATCTCCGCTTTCTGCAAGCTCTTTTTATTTTGTTGACACTTGACATGCTAATTCCAGTACCCATCAAATCATACTCCTAATCCAAAATTCATCATTTAATTTTATCACATTGAGTTATCTTTGACAACCATCATATGAACGAGAATTACAATCGCTCCTACCAAAAGACCTGCAACAAGTCCTCCAATATGCGCCGCATTATCTATCCCCTCTGAAACATATCCATTCAAAATTGTTAAGACGGATAAAAAAGACAAGGTCCCGTAAAGAAATTCCAGATACATGCCCCTTATTGAAGAACGCATATATAATTAAAATGCCCATCAGTCCGCATACTGCACCGGACGCACCACGCCGGCAAAATCATAATAATTTCCGGCATAACAACTCATCAGCGAACATATCGACGCTGCAATACCACAGAAGAAATATGCCACTATATACCAGAATTTTCCCATCAGGTTTTCCACTCTGGCGCCTAACGCTATCAGAACAACCATATTGCTCGTCAGATGCAGTAAGGAAAAATGATAAAATACAGATGTAATAACCCGGTAATATTGTTTGTCAACCAGAACATACTGTAAATTATTTGTCAGAACCTCCTCCAGATAGGAATACCCGTACATATCTCTTGTAAAAACAGAAGCGATATAGATAATAACATTTATCAAAACCAGAATCGGCGTAACAACGCCGAATGTTTTTTTCAGTCTGTTCATGCCGCTGTCTTTTTCAATCCGGATATCTTTCTCCAGAACTTTCTGCAGTCCATCAAAATCTGCAGGCTGATTTTCAAAAAATATATAATTTCCCATAGTCCTCACTGAACAACCATACGTTATTCAGTTTTTGCAACGATATCATTTATATCGTCGTCAAAAAATTCCATCCGGCGTAATCAGCAAATTTAAAATATGAACGGTCAGAGCCTGATTTGTCAGAAGCAAATCCGATGCAATCTGTCGGTTAAACCGCTCCAGATTATTTGCTTTTAAATTTCTGCTGCTTCCAAGCACAACAACATATATGGCATCGCCATCCGCTCTGCCATATACATTGTTACTGTCAGGATTTAATTTTTTATATCCTCTCTTTTTCAGATGTTCAATAATTTGCAGTACATACTGTTGCATTCTTATAATCCAAGGAACAGATTCTCCACTTTTTCAATTACAGTTTCTTTCATATTTCCACGAGTCTTTTCGTATTGAATACCCGACTCCATTATCTCCAGTAACTGCATACGAATTCCGGAATCAATATCCTTAATATATTTCATAAGGACATCCTTAATCTCCATAACATATTCTTTTTTTTGACGCATCTCATCAATCATCGGTTCATAATTGAATGAAATATTGTTTTTCATTTCATCCTGTTTTCTGGAGCAGATTACACATTCTTCTGCGCCTCCCTCATTGACATGTCCGCAGTTACATGTCCAAACAAGTCCGTCCGATTTATAATTACATACAGCGTCAGACCTTTTTTCAATTTCAAAGCCTTATATTTTATCTCGCTCATATTTACATCAATCGGGTCATCTCCACAGGAGTATACGCCTCTTGCTGTTACATATTTCTGAATATATACCTTTGAGCTTGAAATAATCTTTATGTATTTATCCGGAAGTTTGCAGTCAACATAGTCTGCCTTTAACAATGAAAGGTTTGTCTTGTCGAATACAAAGTCAACGCCGGTCAACGTAATCTCATCCCCATAAATATTGACAAATTGGATATCTGCTTTGACTGCCTTTATATCATCCATGTTATAGTTGTTAAACCATGCCGAAATTTTCGTACCATTACCTTCGGATGCAAGAATAACCTTGACCGCTCTTGGCAACCAGCTTGTCATAATAGTTATTTACATATAATTCTTTCCGGACAAAGACGCTCTTTTCAAATTCAGACTGGAATTCCTTATTAATCGAAACAAGCGTACCGCTGGCAACTACAGCAGTCAGCGTTGATGAATAATCAACAACATTTGTCTGGAATCCAACGACTGCGTTATATTTTGTCTTGCTTACCATTTCTTTAAACGACTTAATCGTTTCGTTCATTGCGCCATCCAGTTTTTCATGATATAAACTGCTTCTGTCCGTTGCAAGGTCCGCAATCGACGAACCAAACTCCTTTAAAAAATTAGAACTTAAAATCGTCTGCACAAATCTGTATGGACCATATTCTGAAATTTCATATCCTTCAAATCTTGTGCCAGATGTAATCATAATATCTTCCATGTGTAACGCACCTCCAAAAATATATAAAAATTGTATCACAAGATTTAAAAATTAACAAATACTTTTTTGTGAAATTTACATTAAAATTCCAATTTTTTTTAGTAATTTTACTCAAATATACCCAATTTTCTATTTTTATACGTTGTAAATTGAAAACAAATATCATTCGCCTGCTGCATTTCCCCCTCTGTCTCCAATTCCCAGCCATCTGTTTTATCCAGATTCGGGAAAAACGCATCTGCATCAAACGCTTTCTTTATCTTTGTAATAATTGCGTATCGCAATACGGATACAGTGCTTTATATACGCTTTCTCCGCCGATAATAAATACATCTTCTGAATCGTATTTGCTTACTCGCTCCAGCAATTCTGCAATAGAATGCACCACTTCTGCGCCTTCAACCATGTAATTTTTTATCTCTGCTCAAAATGATATTGGTTCTTCCGGTCAAAGGTCTGCTGTGCGGAAACTCCTCTAATGTTTTTCCGCCCCAAAACTACTACATGTCCCATTGTTGTATTTTTGAAAAACTTCTGGTCTGCAGATATTCTTGTAAGAAGTTTTCCTTTATTCCCGATTGCCCAGTTTTCATCTACCGCAGCAATTAATTTCATATTCGTTCCTCCATTTTTCCGGTTATTTACAGATTACTGCCCCATTTCTGTCTGAATTCGTACACTCAGACAGCGACCGGAATATTTTTTATCTGCGGACCGGTTTGATAATCCTCTATCGTAAAATCATCCAATGTAAATTGATAAAAAATCCTTTATGTCCGGATTCATTGTGAATTTTGGCGCAGGATACGTTTCCCTTTGTAATCAATTCCTTCACAATCGGAATATGTCTGTCATAAATATGCGCATCTGCAATTACATGAACCAGTTCCCCCGGCTTAAAACCGGTAACCTGTGCTATCATATGAACAAGAACCGCATATTGCACAACATTCCAGTTGTTCGCTGTAAGAATATCCTGTGAGCGCTGATTCAAAATCGCGTTTAGGCGGTCCCCGGTTACATTAAACGTCATGCTGTATGCGCATGGATACAGATTCATTTCGTGAAGGTCCTGATGAACATACATATTTGTAATCATTCTTCTGCTGTATGGATTTGTTTTTAAATCATAAATCAGACGGTCCACTTGGTCCATCATGCCTTCTTTATATTGATGTTTTATCCCCAACTGGTATCCGTACGCTTTTCCAATGGAACCATTTTCATCTGCCCAGCTATCCCAGATGTGACTGTTTAAATCATGCACATTGTTGGATTTTTTCTGCCAAATCAAAGAAGTTCGCCAATTGCCGATTTCACATATGTTTTGCGCAATGTAATGGCGGGAAACTCTTTCGAAAGGTCATATCGGTTCACTACCCCAAACTGCTTAATCGTATAAGCACTTGTACCATCTTCCCATTTTGGTCTGACCTTTTTCTCCCTCTGTACTATACCCATGTTCTAAAATTGATTGACACATATTAATAAATATTTCATCCGCCCGGCTCATCTTCTTACCTCCGTCTATATTAAACTTTTTGAACTCCTGTTATTGTACCGTATCGCATCAAAAAACGCAACTTATTACATTAAACGATACCATTTATTACATTTCGCTCTTTTTTTTCTTCTCTTTTCAGTTATGATGTCACTATGAATGATACAGGTAATTGCGAAACGCGGAAATCTTTGTATTGGTTGTGCAAATGCAAGTATGCCAACGCAGGACGTTTGCACTTGATTCGGTCGCAGCGGTACATAAGACACCAAAGTACGGTGTCTAAGTACCGGCGACCTCATACCACCTGCTTATGGCATCATACATTCTGCACAACCATTATGAAAAATTCTTAGTTTTGCAATTACCTGTATGAATTAAAAAATACAAAGGAGTTTAAATGAAAAAACAATACAACCCACTTCCCAAATTGCTGCGCCATTTTCGGGAAAAGAAAAAATTATACACAGGCGCAGGTTGCGTCAATGCTTTCTATGTCAAGGTCCGGGTATGCTAACTATGAATCCGGAAGAATTCTTCCACGCATTGAACACATTATACAATTATCCAAAATTCTGGACCATGATTTCTTATTTGCATATTCTCTGTCGCTGCAGGATATGTATGCAGACAGCTACGACCAGGCGCAGGAAGTTTATGAGTTGTCCGCCTATCAAATTGATGCAGACAATAAAAACAGAATCCGGCGGCTGCTGCAGATGCTTCATGCACTTCCGGAAAATGAACTGGATTTGCTGGAGATTTATCTTCATCTGCTGACTGCCGAATCCGAAACTACAAAACAAAATCAGGAGGATACCACACCATGAAAACATTGACAAGAACAAATATCGGAAGTGCCATGCATGCATTGAGAACCGGACAGCATCTGACATTAAATGAAGCCGCAGATGCACTTGCAACGACTGCATCTTCTTACTCCAATTATGAGCGAGGAAGAAGTCTGCCGGATATCAAAATTTTTATAAGAATGTCCGTTTATTATCATATCAATATCGAGTTTCTGATTTTTCTGCTTTGTATTGATATGGCTTCCATCGAAAAAAAAATCAGCAACGAGGATTTGTTTCACTTATTTATATATGACTATAAATTTGACTGGGATTTCTTTCAGATTTTTGAACAATACGACGCCCTGCCGCAAGAATGCAAGCATGCAGTAGACACCTTTCTTCATGCGGCAGACCTGTATTCGAGGAAAATCATATAAGCATGTTGTTTATCCCGAAGCTTATCATTATTGATTCGCCGATATTTTCTAAAATCATATAATCGTGTTGTCCATAGCCGCTATGCGTTTTCTTATCGCTGCATGGAGGGTATTCAGCACACGCTTCTTGTCCCTGCTCCAGAGTGGAGATACCAGCAGATTCCGCGGTCCATCCCCTGTCAGTCTATGTATCACCATTTCTTTTGGCAGCACCTTCAGGCAGGCAACAAGAATATCTGTATATTCTTCTAACGACAACGTTTCAAAACAATGCTTCCGGTAAAGCTCCGCAAGCTTTGTGCCCTGAAGCACATGCAGCAATTGTAATTTTATTCCATGCACGCCGCTTTCGCCAATATACCGGGCGGTTGCTGTCATATCTTCTTTGATTCCCCGGAAGTCCAAGAATCATATGAACAATGATGTGAACATCCAGCTTTTTGAAGTTTCTTTACTGCTTCATCATAGGCAGAAAGCGGATAACAACGGTTTATCCGCTCTGCTGTATCTTCACGAATCGTCTGAAGTCCCAGCTCCACCCAGACCGGCTTCTGTTTGCGGATTTCCCGAAGCATTTCAATAACTGCATCATCCACGCAGTCCGGTCGTGTCGCAATTGACAGAACAGCAATATCCTTTCGTGCTGCCGCTTTCAGAAAACAGGCTTTCAGTGATTCCAAATCTCCATAAGTATTTGTAAACGACTGAAAATATGCAATATATCTATCGCACTTACATTTGGCTGCGATTCGCTCTTTTTGCCGCATCAATCTGTGTGTCAATATCTTTTTCCGGGCAGGAGACAAAATCCCCGGAACCACGATTGCTGCAAAAGATACAGCCGCCCCATCCAACCGTTCCGTCCCGGTTTGGGCAGGTTGTCCCGGCGTCCAATGAAAGTTTATATAATTTTTCGCCATAGGTATCTCTGATATATTGATTCGCTGTATAGATTTCCATATGTCAAACCTTTTTCACACGCTTATCCTGACTGTCTCTTAAAAAAAATGCATCAGTTCTTCCGGCTTATGAATAATTGTGGCTGCTCCATGTTCGCGTAAGAATTCCTCGTCCCGAAATCCCCATGTAACAGAGATGCAGTCTAACCCGCTGTTTTCCGCTGTCTTAATATCGACGTCCGAATCACCGACATAAACCGTATGTTCCGTCGTAATTCCCATTTCCTGCATTGCTTCTATGCAGGTATCCGGCGCCGGTTTTTTTGCAACATTTGCAGATTCCCCGATTGCAGTTTCGATAGAAGTACTGAAAAAACGGTCGCGCAAATCTTTTACTGCCGCATCAAATTTGTTGGATACAATTCCAACCGGAATCTGTTTCTTTTTAAGTTCCCGCCAGCACTTCCGGAATGCCCGGATATGGTCCTGTCTTATTTGTCATATTCTGCGAATAATATTCTTTAAATATCCGCAGCGTTTTTTTCTGTTGTTTTTGCATCTGTCTTTTCCGGGACAGCTCTTTCTATCAGTTTTTCAACGCCATTTCCAACGAACCGACGCACTTCATCTATTGTTCGTTCCGAAATCCCATTGTTTTTAACGCATAATTGGTACTGTCAGCCAAATCTGTCAATGTATTTAATAACGTTCCATCCAAATCAAATATAACTGCCTGATACTTTTTCATCGTATGCCTTCTTTCTGTCCTTCTACGACTCTATATTTTTATTCCGGCTGTTCCATCTCCTGCGAAGCATAAATGAGCGCCGGTACAATCTGCTTCTTTCTCGATACAACCCCGTCCAGATATACATAATGGTCTGTCATCTCTGCCGGAAATGCCCGGGTGCAGATTTCTTCCGCTTCCTCGCCAAATGCAAGGATTCCGGAGCTGTCATCTAAGATACTGGTCATAACAAAAAGGATAATGTCTATTCCGGCTTCTTTGTAATCGGAAAGATATTCATACATTCTTGCCCGTATCTGTTCCAGTTCCCTGGTATTCACCGACATAATCTGTCCGATTGCAAATGTTTTTCCTTCCATCCCATATGTTTTAAAATCCTGATGCAAAATCTCATCTATCGTTTTTCCCTTCAAATCGCTGCCTGCATCAAACATTTCCATTGCAAAATCATGGATATCAATATCCGCAAGCTGCGCAAGCGCATACGCCGCATTTTTGTCTTCACATGTACAGGTTGGTGATTTAAACAATAATGTATCGGATAATATCGCCGCACACATCAAACCTGCAATTTTTCTGTCCGGAACAACGTTCTGTTCCCGGTACATCTGATAAATAATCGTCGACGTACATCCGACCGGCTGGTTTCGGAAATAGACCGGAGCGAGCGTTTCCACATTTGCAATTCTGTGATGGTCGATAATTTTCTCTTATCTCCGCTTTGTCAATATTCTCAACCGACTGCGTCCGCTCGTTGTGGTCGACCAGAATCACCTGTTTCTTCCTTGCATTAATATAATTTCGTCTTGATACCAGTCCCAGATACTTTCCGTTTTTATCAACAACCGGAAAATACCGGACTCTTGTCTTTGACATCACGCTTTTGATGGTTTCTACAGAATCATCTTCATTAAATGTCAGAATATTATCACGCACCATGAAAAAACGAACCGGAATACTCTGTCCTATCAAACGTGCAACTTTATAAGTATCATTTTTTGACGTAATCACCGCGCAGCCTTTAAGCGCCGCAAGTTTTATAACGTCATCATCCACCTTATCGACCAGGCAGAGGACCAGCATTCCTGCGCCTTTTTTTCAATCGCCATCAGCTGCGATTCTTTTCTGTCGCTCAAAATAACAATATCGCCTTCGTTGACATACTGTTCCATCCGTTCCACATGCGCAGCGCCAATAATCACCTTCCCCTTTTGTTATATAACTATGTGGATTTCCACATATCATTTCACCATCAATCGTTTCCATAATATGGCGGCATCTTGTTCTCGCCTTGTATAAAATGTCTTCTTCCGCATTCAGCATATAGGCTTCGGCAATATCGCCAACAGTTAAAATGCCTCTGATTTTTCCATTATCAACAACAGGTAATGTGGTAGCGTCATTCTTCTGCATAATTTCAAACGCCTGCTTCATTGTCGTATCACCATGTACGCCATCAACGATTCGATAAGAAATATCGCTCAGCTGGGTATCCAGATTTTGAATCAATTCCGGCACTTCCACATCAAAATAATTCAATACAAATTCCGTCTCTTTACTGATAGTTCCTGCTCTTTTGGGAATGTATTTGTCTTCCGACTGATTTTTCAGGTTTGCATATGCAATCGCCGAACAAATCGAATCCGTATCCGGATTTTTGTGTCCAATCACAAACACTTCATCTCTTGGAATATTATGCATACTTTGGCCTCCTAATTCCTGTTTCGATAGAAAAATATCTATCCTGTCCATTTCCTTTGGTGTCTGAATCTCAGAAAAAAGCCGACAAAACAACCCGCTGCAAATTGCAGCAGCCTGTCTTGCCGGATTTTATATTACAATCATTAAATTTCGCTGATATCAACCAGTGATAATCTTCTGTCAGCAGAAGATTCCAGACTTGTAAGCAGTGCATTGGCTGTATCAAGGCTTGTCAGACATGTTACGCCTGTTTCAACTGCATGTCGTCTGATAATAAATCCATCCTTGCTTCTTTCAATTCCCTGAGATGGTGTATCAATAATCAAATCAATCTCATGACTTAAAAATCAAATCCAGCAGATTTGGAGATGGCTCCTCCACTTTATTGATTTCCTTTGCAGGCACCCCATTCTCATTCAAAACTCTGCATGTACTGCGCGTCGAGAAAATTTCGTAGCCAAGCGCTGTAAATCGTCTGCCAATCTCAATTGCATCCATCTTGTCCGGCATCCTTAACCGTCAGAATCATTTTCTTTGTCTTTGGCAGGTTGACACCGGAACCAAGGAACGCTTTGTAAAGCGCTTCATTATAATCTTTCGAAATACCCAGACATTCTCCGGTTGATTTCATTTCCGGTCCAAGACTGATTTCTGCTCCTCTGATTTTTTCAAATGAGAAGACCGGCATTTTAATTGCAAAATATTCTGCTTCCGGCTGAAGTCCCGGCTGGTATCCCATATCTTTTATCTTCTCACCGGTAATGACTCTGGTTGCAAGGTCTACAATCGGAATTCCGGTAACTTTACTAATATATGGCACCGTACGACTGGAACGCGGATTTACCTCAATGACATAGACTTCATCATTATATGCAATAAACTGAATGTTAATCAGTCCGATTACATGAAGGCTGTTCGCAAGCTTCCTCGTATAATCTTCAATCACACGCTTAATCTTCGGTGAAAGCGTCTGTGCCGGATAAACCGATATACTGTCGCCGGAATGAATACCTGCACGTTCTACATGCTCCATAATTCCAGGAATCAGGATATCCTCTCCGTCGCATACTGCATCAACTTCGACTTCTTTTCCCATAATATACTTATCAACCAGAACCGGATGCTCCTGTACATGACGGTTGATAATATCCATAAATTCAATAATATCTTTATCTGAAATTGCAATCTGCATACCCTGTCCGCCAAGAACGTACGAAGGTCTTACCAGAACCGGATATCCCAGCTCATTTGCGGCTGCAAGCGCCTCATCTCTGGTAAATACGGTTCTTCCGGCAGGTCTTGGAATACAGCATTTTTCAAGAATCTCATCAAATAACTCTCTGTCCTCTGCCGCATCTACATTTTTCTGGACTTGTACCGAAAATCGGCACGCCCATTTCGATAAGCGCTTCCGTCAACTTGATAGCAGTCTGTCCGCCAAACTGAACAACCGCGCCATCCGGCTTTTCCAAATCAACGATGGCTTCCACATCTTCTGCTGTCAAACGGTTCAAAATACAGTTTATTTGCAATATCAAAGTCTGTACTGACTGTTTCCGGATTGTTGTTGACAATAATCGTCTGATATCCTTTTCTTTCAAATGCCCATGTACTGTGTACGGAGCAGTAGTCAAACTCAATTCCCCTGTCCGATACGAATAGGACCGGAGCCAAGAACCATTACTTTCTTGACAGAATGGTCTTCTTTTTTACTTCATTTTCACCGTCAAAGCAGGAATAATAATATGGCGTTGACGCTTCAAACTCGGCAGCACAGGTATCAACCATCTTAAAGGATGCACGAATTCCATAATCATACCGCATCTTCTTGATTTCCGCAGTCTTCTTTCCGGTCAGTTGTGCAATTACCTTATCCGGGAATTCCACACGCTTGATTTCTTTCATGAATTCTTTAGAAATTTCGCCTTTGGACTCCCTGATTTTCTGTTCATAAACGACAAGATTGTTAATCTTATCAATAAACCAGAGGTCAATCTTTGTAATATCATGAATGGCTTCCTGTGTAATACCACGACGAAGCGCTTCTGCAATGACATAGATTCTTCTGTCATCTACATGATGCAGCAATTTCAAAAATATCACTGTCGCTCATATCTTTGTATCTGCTGGAATGAAGTCCGTCCACATGCTGTTCCAGTGAACGAATGGCTTTCATAAGCGCGCCTTCAAAATTCGTACAGATACTCATTACCTCGCCCGTTGCTTTCATCTGTGTTGTCAAATCATGGTCCGCTTTAATAAATTTATCAAATGGAAGCCGCGGAATCTTGACAACCACATAATCGAGAGCAGGCTCAAAGCTTGCAAACGTTTTCTTTGTAATTGCGTTTTGTATTTCATCAAGATTATAACCAAGCGCTATCTTTGCCGACACCTTTGCAATCGGATATCCGGTTGCTTTTGATGCAAGTGCGGACGACCGGCTTACTCGCGGATTTACCTCGATAACACAATATTCAAATGTCGTCGGATGCAGTGCAAACTGTACATTACATCCACCTTTGATATTTAACTCGGAAATAATATTCAGCGCGGACGTACGAAGCATCTGGTACTCTTTGTCGCCCAATGTCTGCGAAGGCGCTACAACAATGGAATCACCGGTATGAACACCAACCGGGTCCAGATTTTCCATATTACATACGGTGATACAGGTTCCATTTGCATCACGCATTACTTCGTATTCGATTTCCTTCCATCCGGCGATGCATCGTTCAACAAGAACCTGACCGACGCGGCTTAAACGAAGACCGTTCATTAAGATTTCAACGAATTCTTCTTCATTTTCTGCAATACCGCCGCCGCTGCCGCCAAGTGTATATGCAGGACGCAAAACGACCGGATAACCGATTTTCTGAACAAATTCAAGTCCGGCTTTCACCGTTGTTACAACTTCCGAAGGTGCAACCGGCTCATGAATTTTTTCCATCGTCTTTTTAAATTCCAGTCTGTCTTCCGCTTTTTTTGATGGTCGAAGACGACGTGACCAATCAGCATTACGTCGTGTTCACGCAGGAAACCGGATTCCTCCAGTTCCATTGCAATATTTAACGCAGCCTGTCCGCCAAGTGTCGGAAGCAGACTGTCCGGTTTTTCTTTTTCGATTACAGCTTTTACAACATCCGCTGTCAGAGGCTCAATATAAACCTTGTCAGCAATATCTTTATCTGTCATGATGGTTGCAGGGTTTGAATTAATCAAAACAACGCAAAGACCTTCCTCTTTCAGGGAACGACATGCCTGCGTTCCGGCATAGTCAAATTCTGCCGCCTGACCGATGACAATCGGACCGGAACCAATTACAACAACTTTTTAATATTCGGATTCTTTGGCATTACTTCGACACCTCCATCATATTCATAAATATATCAAACAAAAAGTCGGTATCCAACGGACCGGCGCATGCTTCCGGATGGAACTGAACTGTCTGCGCATTCTTGCCCAGATAATGAACGCCTTCAACGGTACCGTCATTTACATTAATAAAGCTTACCTCCGCAACTTTTCTGTCGAGGCTTTCTTCTTTTACCATATATCCATGGTTCTGTGTGGAAATATAAACCTTTCCGGTCTTTAAATCTTTTTACCGGGTGGTTGGCTCCTCTGTGTCCGTATTTCATTTTAACTGTGTCACCGCCATTTGCAAGTGCAAGCAGCTGATGTCCAAGACAAATAGCAAAAATAGGAATATCTGTATCAAATAGCTTTTTTTACTTCTTTAATTGTAACCTGACAGGATTTTGGGTCCCCAGGTCCATTTGTCAGCATAATACCGTCCGGTGCATCCGCAATAATTTCTTCCGCAGGTGTTTCCGCCGGATATACTGTAACCTGACAATCTCTCTTTAACAGAGACTTTACAATATTTTTCTTCACACCCAAATCAATGACTGCTACTTTATATCCTTTTCCCGGATAAACCGTTTTCTCTTTGCATGTTACATCCAGAACAACGTGTCCCATCTGCCATGCCCGAATCCGCTTCAGGCAGTCTTCGATATCGTAATTCTCATTTGTCGTAATCATGCCTTTCATGGTTCCCTGCGTCCGGAGAATCTTTGTCAACGCTCTGGTATCAATACCTTCAATACCTGTTATATGATTATTAATAAGGAACTGGTTAATACTCTGTTCACTTCTGAAATTACTTGGTTTCTTTGCAATCTCTCTTACAATAAAACCAGATTGCCATGACCTGTCCGCCTCCATATCTTCAAGACATACTCCATAGTTTCCAATCAATGGATATGTCATACAAACAGCCTGTCCGGCATAGGATGGGTCTGTCAGCACCTCTAGGTATCCCGTCATAGACGTATTGAAAACAATTTCACTGATAATTTCATCCGTTGCTCCAATACTGGTGCCTTCAAATACATGTCCGTCTTCAAGTATCAAAAAAAGCTTTCATAATACAATTCCTTTCTACTGTTTTCTATTTTTTGCCCAAAAAAAAAGAGTGAACAGAGAATCTGCACCCACGCACATATCCTCATCTGCCTCTTTTTTTCTAGTTTTGTCAATTCTAACACATTTGTCATTGTTAGACAACACTTTTTCGATGAAAAAACGCAACTTTCTTTCAACACGTTTATACCCGCCTGTTATTTGCATACATGTTCTGTCTGTTCCGCCGCCCTTCTGCTGAATTCGCAGCCGCAGAAATTCTGGCGGTATAAATGATACTCTTTGGATAGTTCAATTGAACGTTTATAGCCATTTTCTTTTTAAAATCACTGTACAGAAATGGAATTTTAAAGGATTCACTCATTTCTTCCCCAATTTCATTTATCCAGTCTGCATTTTGTGCGGACTGATTGACAGGGTTGTCGTAAAAAGTCAAATCCATGTTCTGCGGCAAATGCCGCGCTTTTCCGCATTCGCAGCCTGTAGCATGCATAACATCGTTTTCCGCGTTCCGGCTCCTGTTCCATACCTTTTGCCATGTCCAGAAATGCCTCGCTTTCCTGTTCTTCCAAATATGTAACAACCCCATCCTCATTGTAGACTTCTTTTTTTTCAAACCGTTTCAGCTCATTCCAACGCTTCCGGTATTCTTCGACATTCGTAATATTCGGATTGTAAAAATAGGCTGTTATATCAAAATACCGGCTCAGAATTTCCAGGCAATGACTGGAGCAGGGTGCACAGCAGCAATGCAGCAAAAGCTTCTTTTTCTTTTCTTCCCCCACCAATTTCCCTATTTGTTCTTCCATTTTTTTATAATAATTTACATTATTCACGATTATTGTCTCCTTTTTTTTTAAAAAAACAACGAACATTTTTATCAAAAAGCACCTTTTTGTGCAACATTTACAATTGACTTTGTTATAAATATACAATATACTATATCTAAATGAAGAATAGCATAACTATATGATGGAGGTGTTTATCATGACAGTTGAACAGGCAATCAAAAAATACAAATTGCAGCCGGTTAGTGTTAGCGTATCAAAAGTAAAAGCTAAAGAACTGAACGTGGAAGAAGTTTTGTATATGAATGTACAGAAAAACAAATATGCCTACATTGTCAAAGATGGCGCCCGGGGAATCATGCTTTACTCGGATGAAAGAAGCCTTTATACAAAATTATACAAAGGATTAAAAAGTAACTCCTCTCCAGCCATAATTGCTCATGTACGAAAATTTCACACCACAAAAACAAAAGCTTATAACTCTCGTATTCCATGTCTTTCTATTGAATTGAAAACAGATTATAAGCTTTTTTTCTTTGCCAGAATACGCTTCTTAAATTTCTTTCCAAAAAAACTATAGTCCGGGAGTTCCTCATCAAATAAGAAGTGCCGGATTCCATCATCAACAAAAAAAATAATCACTAAAGATAAGAAAATCCAAAGCACCGAGTACGCCAGACAAATCTGTCCCATAAAATTATATGGCATATAAGAATAATCCCAAACACCGATTTTTAAAATGGTATTTACAACCAGTCCTGTCGCAAGCTCAAGTACCGTTATTATGACTCCGGACAACACCATCTGCAGCAAAATGGACATATTCGGAAAAATCTGGTTCAGGGGAGCCGCAGGCAACCATACAAAGACCACCGCATATAATCATAGAAACATGCGAATAATTTCTTGTAAAAATTTCCAGAAAATAATATACCATTCCGCCGGTCAGAAACAAAGACAGATATTTAAAAAAAAAGTAATCTTCATAGCAAGCACCTCTTTTTTATTATCTCTGTCTTCCGACCAAAATTATGTATTCTGTATGAAGAATATTATTCTCTGTATTTGCCTTTAAAAAATACTTTTACATGTTCCAGTGCTTTATCCGTCAATTCCAGACGAACTTCCTCTGTCCGGTTCTTTTTTTATTTAAAACAAATGCATACATATCATTCCGGTTCTCTTTCTTTTTTGAAGTAAAATCCAGACACCGTATCCCCGGATTTGCCTGATGTTCATTATCCAAAAGAATGGAATCCAGTTTCGTTATCAGCTTTACCTCTGCATTTTCAAACTGATAAACCTGCTTTCTGCTGCTTTTTTGCAAGGATTCTGGCAACCTCAACATCATCATTTACCATCAGGTATTCAAATTCACACTCTCTCCGTTTCAATGCCGCGGCAAATATCAGCACGCCTGCGACAACCAGAAGCAGTCCAAATGGTGGTGAAATAAAAAGCAGGATACATGCGCCTGCCGCCACCATTGCGATTCCCAATACAAGGATTGCCATAATTCCCGTCGGGGTTTTTGTTTTCACTATATGTTCTGCATATCCATCTGTCGTCATCATACTTCTCCTTCTCTTAAACAATTTAATAATTCATTGTAAAACCCTTCCTTAGTTTCAGGTATTTCCCACAACACCTGAAAATCATGGATTCTCGCTTACTTAAAAAGCTGTTCTTGAACTGTTCTTATTATACATGGTTTTCTAATATTTTTAAACTATTTCGTTGATTAAAAAATCACGATTCTCATAAAAATTGTCTAAAATCGTTTTTATCCATTGCCCGAAACATAATTCCATGCCCGGATTGGAGCGCTTCATTTCGGATTTTTTCTCTGTCCAGTCTCCAAAAATCTCCGCGCAAACCGGAATCTCTATCCCGCTTTCTGAAATGCCCCACAACAATGGCGCAAGCTCCGGAACAGCCGAAATATACTGCACCACTTCTGCCTTATCATTTTCAAACATAATACCATATGTTGCAAGAATTCCCTCTGCATCGCGGATAATATAAACGTCGCCGCAAAGCGCTTTGCATTCCTTTTGCAGGGCAAGCATATATTCTTTCGTCCGAACTGCAAACAAATGGTAGACTTTGCTTAATCTTTGGTTAAATTTCTCCCATTCCTGTTCCGTCACTTTCTTCGGTGATTGACACTGTACCATTTGATGGTTGGACAGATTGACGTTCCATTTTTTATATCCGGTATCTCCGTTCTGATACTCCGATACATATGCAGAAAGATTTATATAAACGCTCTTTTCCATCCTGGCAAAAGCCCAAATGTTTATAATACGCTTCGTTCTCCGGCATCAGATAAACAAGCGCATATCCATGATTTTCTGCATACGAAAGCACCTGTTTCATCAGCCTCGACATGATTCCGCGCCGCCGCCATTCGCTTCGTGTTGCAACACCAACAATATAACCGCCCTGAATCACATTTACCGTTTTTCCATCGTTATAAACCAACGGATATGGATTTAAGTGAATCATGGAAATTATCTGTCCGTTGTATTTTGCTGTAAATATTTTGTTTTCAGCCGCCACATTTGAAAAATAATACTCGATATATGCGTCCGAATCTCCAAATGCATCTTTCCAAAGCGCCCGTAACGAAATCATATCCTCTTTTCCGTCTAACCCATATGTTATGTTTTCCATCTCTGCATTTCCATTTGGTATTCGATTCGATTCCATCTGTCACTCCCTGCTGATACCCGGACATCCGGAACAACCGCTGCAGCCGGACTGCTGCATTCCCATGATATCTGTAGTCATAATTTCCAACTGTTTCCAACAGACAGACTGCCTGTGCGCTGATTCCAAGTCCCGCGCCGGTAAATCCCAGTTTTTTCTTCTGTCGTTGCTTTGACATTTACCCGGTTCACCGGCAGTTCCAGACAATCGGCAATGTTTTTACACATCGCTTCGATATAAGGCGCAAGCTTTGGCTGCTGCGCAATTACGGTAGCGTCAATATTTTCAATAAAAAAGAAATTTTCATCCAACATTCTTTTTGACCTCGCGCAAAAGCTCCATGCTGTCGGCCCCTCTGTATGTTTCATCTGTATCCGGGAACTGCTTTCCGATATCGCCAAGCGCAGCGGCGCCCAGCAGAGCATCCATCAGCGCATGCAAGAAGCACATCTGCATCAGAGTGTCCAAGCAGTCCTTTCTCATATGGAATTTCTACACCACCTAAAATTAATTTTCTATCCTCAACCAGTTTATGAACATCATATCCCATTCCAATACGCATTGCCAGTTACCTCCCGATTCTTTTATCTTGTTACCTTTATAACTCATATCATTTTTACCTTGGTAATTTTGTAACACATACCAGTTCTTTTCTTCTTGTTACATTTATTTTAACAACATATGCCGGTTCTTATTTTGACATATATAAAAAAAAGTGTCAAATAAACCATGTCAAACCGATAAAAAAGCTCCATCAAATACTCTGTCAATTTTTTTATAAAAAGTTCTTGACATTTAACGGAGTATCCCTTATACTAGCAAAGGTGTTCAGCAAAGAACACAAACGAAATGGGATCTTAGCTCAGCTGGGAGAGCATCTGCCTTACAAGCAGAGGGTCACAGGTTCGAGCCCTGTAGGTCCCATTTATAAATATGGCGGAGTAGCTCAGTTGGCTAGAGCATGCGGTTCATACCCGCAGTGTCAGGGGTTCAAATCCCCCTCCCGCTACGAAAAAAGGTATAGTTGAATGTGACTATACCTTTTTTTATTTTCTGTTACAATCTGTTACTCTTGTTATCTTTTGTTATTTTCCGCTATCTTCTATTATTTTTGTATTATCTTATTTTTGTTATCTTCGATTTCTGCTATTTTCTGTTATGCTGTTATTTTTTATTTCTGTTATCTATTGTCACCTTCTGTTATTATCAATTAAACTGAGAATCAGATTCACAAGGAATAAAATAACTGCCACCGGAATCACGACATAAATTAATATCTTCACACCTACAATGACAAGCAGCACAATCAGAGAAAGCAGCAGCACCAATCCGATTCCGATTACAATTTTTCCTAATGTCGTAGAAAAATCAAGTTTTCCAAAACAAAGACTGGTATTTCCCATCTCGTCGACTTTGACATGCCATCCTTTCGGCGTGTTTTCGCCGCCTGCACGTTCCCGGTTTCTTTTCGCGCTGCGTGTATACGCATTTCCCGGCTCATCATATCCATACCCTTGTCCATCGTATCCGTTCCCTGCTGTTTCGACTATTGTCTTCGCTATCAGTCTGCCGGAAACCAAGCTCCGCAACAATCTCCTGCTCCGTTTTTCCTTCTGCCATTCTGCGACGGAAATATGCTTCATAATATTCTATTGTTTCTCTATATTTCTCATAAGAAACATTGCCATCCAGCCCTTCCCGAAGCTGATTCATAAATTCATTTTTATCCATATTTTATCTCTCCTGTCTATGTGTTAATGTATATAATTACAACCGAATAACTTCCCATATCTTCTATCAGATATTTGACTTTTCGGATGTTTGAGCTGTCATATAAAAATGTCAGATTAAATTTGGATTCATCCAAATCATAAATGATGGCTTCTAATACATTCGAACGCCCCGCCTGTTTCAGAATTCCGGATTTGAAATCGTCTACATCTTCATAAACAGCAAGTATCTTATTGTAATAATTATACGCATCATTTGTGCAGACATGGTAGAACTCCCGCTCCCATTCATGGCTGGCAGAAAGCGCCTCATCATTGATATTGACATATGTATGCTTTACATATTTCTCCCATATCCGGTATTGCATCGTCCCATGTCAAATCAACATTGTACCAGTCGCCGCCCAGTTCGACCTGATTCCATGAATGCAGCTCGCCATCCGCCATTCCAACAACAATATCACAGTTAATATCAAGACATGTCATCAGCATAAAAAAACGCTTCTGCATAACCATCGCAGACCGCTTTTCCATCGACAAGCACCCCATATGCATCGTATGCGTTCTGTTCATCTTCCGAAAATCCATATTTGCAGTTTTTACAAGATAATCATGCGCCGCAATTTCTTTGTCAAAATCGCTCATTGGTTCATGAATATACGAATCGTAAAATTCCATATAAGCATCATACATCTGCAGCGCCCGTGTTTTTATCCGACGGTATCTCCTCGCCAAAGACCGCTTTCCGAATCACATAATAGTTCTCGCTTTTGTTATAGGAAAACTGAATTGCAAGATAATCACCGGACGATACCAGTACCCGGTAAGTGCTGACATCACCAAATGCCGAATCCACATATCGGTTGATATCCGTTATTTCTTTTATCGCAACATTTCTGACATAAAAAATATCCGTTTCATTTCCTTCTTCCATCGAACGCATTACCTGAGTACGGAGTTCCACCATACCATCTAACACGTCATTTTGATGAAGAATATTAAAAAATGCCCACCTGCCGACATAAAACAGAATCACCAGCCCAAGCGCAACAATGATACCTTTTCCAAAAAGATGTTTCCTTTTTCATATATATCCTGTCTTTCCTGATAATTTACGTTATTTTATCATCTGCATAGGATGCCTGTAAATACATAAAAAAATATTTCATAAAAATTTGATATCCTGTTTTTGTTGATTAAGCACACATCCTGTTGTAAAATAGAACAATCAGCAAAAGAATATAGAAAAGAGGATAACGACTATGGCACAACTCTGGGGCGGTCGTTTCACAAAAAGAAACTGACCAGTTAGTATATAATTTCAACGCTTCCATTTCCTTTGACCACAGAAATTTTACAAACAGGATATCCGCGGAAGCATCGCCCATGTTACGATGCTTGCTGCATGCGGCATCTTAACCGAAGAAGAACGGGATACAATTATTGACGGACTAAACAGTATCCTTACCGACGTTGAAAACGGAACGCTTTCAATCACGTCAGAATATGAGGACATTCACAGTTTTGTAGAAGCAAATCTGATTGAACGGATTGGCGATACGGGTAAGAAACTCCATACAGGCAGAAGCCGCAACGACCAGGTTGCCCTCGATATGAAACTTTATGTCCGGGACGAAATTGTAGAATTGAAATCACTGGTGCGGCATCTGATGCAGACGCTTCATGCTCTGATGAAGGAGCATCTTTCTACTTATATGCCGGGATTTACGCATTTGCAAAAAGCCCAGCCAATCACGCTGGCGCATCACCTTGGTGCATATATGGAAATGTTTAAGCGGGACTACAGCCGCCTTTGCGACATCTACGAGCGGATGAATTACTGTCCGCTTGGTTCCGGAGCGCTCGCAGGCACGACCTATCCGTTAGACCGCGAATTAACCGCTTCCCTGCTTGATTTTGCTGGTCCTACACTAAACAGTATGGATTCCGTTGCCGACAGGGATTATTGCATCGAATTACTGTCTGCACTTTCCACCATTATGATGCATTTAAGTCGTTTTTCAGAAGAAATTATTATATGGAACTCAAATGAATATCAGTTTGTCGAATTGGACGATGCATACAGTACCGGCAGTTCCATTATGCCGCAGAAAAAGAATCCGGATATCGCTGAACTGGTGCGTGGAAAAACCGGACGTGTATATGGCGCTCTGATGTCCCTGCTTACAACAATGAAGGGCATTCCTCTCGCCTACAACAAAGATATGCAGGAAGACAAAGAACTCACATTTGACGCAATCGACTCGGTCAAAGGCTGTATTTCCCTGTTTGACGGTATGATTTCCACCATGACAATCAATCCAAACCGCATGGAAGAATCTGCCAAACATGGATTTACAAATGCTACGGACGCTGCCGATTACCTAGTAAATCATGGCGTTCCATTCCGGGATGCTCATGGCATTGTCGGAGAATTGGTGCTTACCTGTATTCAAAAAAAATATATCGTTAGACGAGCTTTCTCTTGAAGAATACAAAGCCATCTGCCCTGTATTTGAACAGGATATCTATCAGGCAATCAGTATGGAAGAATGTGTGACAAAAACGAAATACCATCGGTGCACCGGGACAGGAAGCCATGCAGAAAATTATAGACATAAACGAAGCCTATCTGAAGAATTGTGAAATTAATTGATAATTGTTAAATCATTTGATAGCTGTGAAATCAATAGGTGATTGCGAAATTATGTATCTTTCATAATGGTTGTGCAGAATACATGATACCATAAGCAGGTGATATGAGGTCACCGGTACTTAGGCACCGTATTTTGGTGCCTTATGTACCGCTGTGACCGAATCAAGTGCAAACGTCCTGCGTTGGTATATACTTGTATTTGCACAGCCAATACAAAGATTTCCGCGTTTCGCAATTACCTATTACAAATCAATAAAAAGGAGATGTATATCATTGAACAATACAACAAAAAGCAAAATATGATTTAGCCGAAAAAATGTTAAAAGCACGGATTAATGCTCAGGAAGTTGTTCTGATGAGCGGTTTATCGGAAGAAGAAGTAAAAAAAGATTTCCGAAAAGCTGGAAAAAGAGAACCCGGAGGCATCCGCATTCCGGAATCTGGATGTTACGGATTTGGACCTTGGTCCTGTCCTTTATGACGATTCCAACATCAACGAAAATATCGAAGACGACTTTTCCGTTTCCGATGGAACAAAACCAGACGCAGAAAACGAATAAACAAAATGTCGGTATAGAAGGCACGAAACATGCGGTGTCTTCTGTACCGACATTTCTCTTTGTTTTATCGAAGATACGTTTTCAAAGACTTTATCGCGCTTTTTCTCTATTCTGCTGACCTGCGCCTGCGAAATAGCAATTTCCGATGCCACTTCTGTCTGTGTCTTTCCTTCAAAAAAACAAGTTTCAGGATATTATATTCTCTCTCATTCAGTTTTTTCATTGCTTCTTTCAATGAAATATTCTCTACCCAGTTTTCTTCTTTATTTTTCTTGTCACTCAACTGGTCGACAATATAAAGCGTATCCCCGCCTTCCTGATAAACAGGTTCATATAAGGATACCGGTGTGGAAATCGCATCCAATGCGGTTGTAATGTCTTCCGGAGAAACATCGATTTCTTTTGAAATTTCATCAATCGTCGGTTCCCGGTCCAGTTTCTTCATCAATGCATCCTTTGTATATATCGCTTTATAAGCAATATCCCGCAATGACCTGGATACCCGGATGCTGTTATTATCACGCAGATACCGCCGACATTCTCCCAGAATCATCGGAACAGCATATGTTGAAAATTTCACATCCAGACTTCTGTCAAAATTATCAATTGCCTTTATCAGTCCAATGCATCCAACCTGAAATAAATCATCAGGGTTCTCATTCGAATTTGAAAATCTTTGAATCACACTCAGAACCAGGCGCAGATTTCCTTTAATAAAAGTTTCTCTGGCAGCCATATCTCCCTGTTCAATTCTGTCAAACAACGCATCTTTTTTTTCATCATCTGTCAGTAACGGAAGCTTTGCTGTATTCACACCACATATCACTACCCTGTTTAGTGCCATATCATGTTCCTCCTGCTTATGTTTGCCTGTTCGAAACCGAACTTTTTCTTAGGCCTCATAAGAAAAGGATTTACATTTTCAAGGTAGATTATTCATATTTTTAATTCTTTCTGAACTCCAGAAGTTCCAGACCTTCATTATGCTCCAGAACCTGACGAATCACCCATTCATTTGCAAAAAGCAGCAATGGATTTCCCTTCATATCTTTTACTTTCTTAACATCACTGACTCTTTTCAGTTTTGTTAAATCAGTCGAAGTATCTTTTTACCCAACGGATATAGTTATATGGAATCGGCTCTAATCGTATTTCACAGCCATATTCATTTTCCAATCTGTATTTCAAAACATCAAACTGCAATACGCCGACGACGCCTACAATTATCTCAGACAGACCGGCTGTAAACTCCTGAAATATCTGTATCGCACCTTCCTGTGCAATCTGGGTAACGCCCTGAACAAACTGCTTCCGCTTCATTGTATTTAACTGAACCACTCTGCAGAAATGCTCCGGTGCAAATGTCGGAATTCCCTCGTATTCATATTTCTTTCCGGGAACCGTCAATGTATCGCCAATCGAAAACAGTCCCGGGTCAAACACACCGATGACATCTCCTGCATAAGCTTCTTCGACAATTTTTTCTGTCCTGCGCCATCAACTGCTGCGGCTGCGACAATTTCAATTTGCGCTTGCTCGCCGCATGATATACCTCCATTCCAGCTTCAAATTTACCGGAACAAATCCGCATAAATGCGATTCTATCTCTATGCGCTTTATTCATATTTGCCTGAATTTTAAAAACAAATGCGGAAAATGGCTCTGTAACCGGATTTATAATCCCCTCATTCGACATTCTGCCAAGCGGCGGCGTTGTCATTTTTAGGAAATAATTCAAAAACATATCAATACCAAACGTATTTAACGCCGAACCGAAGAATACCGGCGACAATTCGCCGCACCGGACTTTTTCAAGGTCCACTTCATCCGTTGCCCCATCAATCAGTTCAATTTCTTCTGCAAACTGGTCGTACAGATACGGTCCAACCAATGCTTTCAATTCCTCATCCTCAATATGATATTCGGTTTTCGCCGCTTTCTTTGCACCGCCTGTCGATACCGCCTCAAATGTTGCAACCATCTTTGTCTTTCTGTCATAAACGCCTTTAAATTCTTTACCGGAACCAATCGGCCAGTTCATCGGACACGTCCGAATTCCCAGAACACTTTCAATATCATCCAGAAGTTCAAACGTATCTCTTGCATCCCTGTCCATTTTATTAATAAATGTAAAAATCGGAATATGGCGCATTACACAGACTTTAAACAATTTAATGGTCTGCGCCTCAACACCTTTAGATGCATCAATTACCATAACTGCGGAATCCGCCGCCATCAGCGTACGGTAAGTATCTTCAGAGAAATCCTGATGTCCCGGAGTATCCAGAATATTGATACAGTACCCTTGATAATTAAACTGAAGTACGGAAGAAGTAACAGAAATTCCTCTTTCTTTTTTTCAATATCCATCCAGTCTGAAACCGCATATTTCGAGTTTGCCTTTCCTTTTTTACGGAGCCTGCTGTATTAATCGCACCGCCAAATAAAAAGAAATTTCTCTGTCAGCGTTGTCTTACCGGCATCCGGATGCGATATAATCGCGAATGTCCTTCTTTTATTAATCTCATTTTCAATATTCTTGTCTGCCATTTCTAATTTCCTCTTTTTATTTATGATTGAATCTTTATTTTTCTTCGCCCACATCATCAGAGACTGGATGTTTACGGACATTTTTTCAAGTTCCGCAAGAACGGAATCAAACTGTTGCAGTTCCCCTTCATCAACAATCCCATCCGATGTAATCATTATCAGTTCTTCGGTGATTTCTTCCATTCGCTGCGATGAGCCAAGGAACTGAAGAATCAGACGGTCCAATCGGTCTGCCTGAATTGGTTTTACCGTTTCTTTTTTCCAATGGCGCATTCGCCGGAACAATAACGGTTACACAACTCCGGCAATTTATATACATCTGCCATCGCAAGCACTTCCTCCGGATAAGGAACTGCCATTCCAAGCTCAATGCGTGACAGCCTCGTTCTGTCAATATTTAAAATTTCTGCTGTTTTTTCACGACTTGTAAGATTTTCATTATCTTTTTTTGCTGCATTATATCTTGCAATATAATACGGATTGTTCAGTGCCTTTGTCGCCTTTTTGCTCATATCCTAATCCTCCATGTACCTTATGACAAGCGTCCATTATCAATAATTTGTTATTTAATACTCTTTATCCTTTCATCTCTCATCAAGTGTTCATCATAACACATATTCTCTGTCCTGAGAAGAAAAAAAAACATGCGAATAATCGGAAATGTCTGCCGCATCCAACAATGATTTCTCTTTTGCGCAGGCATTCAGCACATATGCTTCTCCCGAACTATCCTCTAACAGTTTATCCCGGAAATAAAACTGATGCTCTGCCATCAGCTTTTCATTCATAATCTCCCGCTGCCGCGCATCGTTAAAATCAAGACCGTTTCCGATACATTTCCCCAACGCTTCTCTGCGCGTCCACATCTTTGCAAAAAAGATTTCTGCTTCCTTTGCAGGCAGCTCCCTTAATATTTTGTTTTTTCTTCCTCAGAAAAAAAAAACGCTCTGCAATTTTATTTCTTCCCGGTTTTATCTGTTCAATATCAATCCCGCATGCACTATCCATTCCCTTGTCCGTTTCGTCCGGGAACTGAATAATAACAGCCGCCAGATTTCCGCTGTGACTGATATTAAATGAAATGTCCGGATACGCCTGCAAGCCTATTTTTCCATGTGCAGAGATTTCATATGCACAATGCTTCTCACAGATTCCCTTTTCTTTTAACGCTGCCGCAAGAAGAACCCCGGCTGCAAAAAAGAACGCTTTCTGTCCGCCTCAAATCGATAGTTTCGTATTTTTTTCTTTTCGAAATTCTGACAGTTCTTCCAGATACCTGTCAAAAAAGCATCCTTCATATTCGATATATCCGCATATAGTATCTGCATTCCTGTTCTCTCCCAAAATTATACATTTCCTGTACTCCCATCAGGCAGTTTCAATACAACGAAAAAAAGATTCCATGCACGAGGGAAAATCACTGAATGGAATTATTTTCCGGCAAATGCATAGAATCTTTTTCCTATCCTTCCTATTTATGAACAAATATTTGGGAATTCCCGCATATCTCTGTTTACCTCATCAATATGCAGCCCCTTATATTGTCTGTCAACAGCATTATATGCCTTCTGCATCTCCGCTGCACATTCCATCATCGAAGCCGGAACACCGACAAACATATCATTAATCGATATCTCCATCTCGCCGGGATTCAATGTAATGGAATCTTCCTTTTCACAATATGGCTTAGCCATCAGAATGGCTTTTTTACCGCTTTACTGAAATATGGCATCATATTTGGTACGGAAATATATTTTTTTTATTCAGCAGCAGGTCTTTATAACCATCCTTTAATACACATAACTGTTTTTCGTCCTGTATATCATTGACAAATGCTTCCGCTGCCTTTTCCATAACTGCATCCCGTCTGTCATTGGATGGAGAGCCAAACATTACATTGATGTCGCTTTCCGTCAGCTTCTTTTCGGAAAAAGATACAGAAATCATTTTCTCCGGACCATATGCGCCGATTCCGCTGAACAATCGTCTGTATATCTTCTCCATCTCATCCTTAACCGGAATGACTCTGCCATTATCAATGTTGGATTCATTATCCAGCATCAGATGTATCAAGCCATCTTTTACCTCGTCAATCCTGCTGTCATTAATATAATCCTGCGGCAAAAATTCATGGCGTGCTGCATTTTTCAAAATATTATTTGTTGTTGCCTTACCGGCAGCCGCGAGGTCTTCAATGGAATTTTTCAAATCTTCCCCAAACTGGGAATATGTTTCATCCAGACGCTCTGCTCTCTGCTGCAGCCAGCGGAGCGTATCGCCAAATAAATCCTGCGCATCTATCTCATCCATGATTTTATTTCGTTCTGCAGCAAGTGTTTCCCTTGATACAAGCATCGAAATATCCGTTTTCCGTCTCCCGCTTTGCAGATGGAAATGTAAAGAAACGCTTTGCAACAATTTCTTTGATGGATTCAATAATTCTGGAGTATTCTCCGGATGGCGTATATTTTTCATGCAGCTGCTGCAGTTTCTTAATCTCAGCCATCATTCCACGCGTAGAATCCGCAACTCCGGCGGTCGGCGCGCCAATAATATCAATTACCGCATACGGACCATATACTTTTGATATATTTTGCAATAATTGCATCCAGCGAACTCCATAACTTGTTCTTAATGGATTTTATCATAACCGGAAGTTCCTTCTCCATATGCTCCAGCTTATCGCCCAGGCGTTCCCGAAGTCCATCCGTATTCTTCTTAATCGTTTTGTAAACCGGTTTTGTGAGCTGCCCAAACTGAATCAGTCCGTTGACACTCAGATGAATCTCATCCCCTGGTTCGGATGTAAGAAAATCTTCCAGTTCCTTTAATGCAGCCTTAATATCTTCCTCTATCTTTGGCGAATCAAATGGCGAAACAAATAATTTCTTATAAGCCTTCGCAAATACATCGCTCTCACAGATATTTTCAATCTCACGAATCGGAATCTTGTAATCTGCTTCACTGACAACCTTGTAATAACAGTTTGCATTTGCAATCTCAGAATCCTTATGCTCCATCTTCCAGTTTGTTACAGCATATTTCTCATTGTCAAAGAAAACATCCCGCAGCAGTTTTCTGTTATCGGTAACATCATTGCTTCCGATGTATTTGTTGCATGCCAACTTATACAGGAAATTCGCAGTATCCATCAAAATCGTACCTTCCGGCAGATACCCCTGTTTATCCTTTTTACCCGATACCAGCATACATGCATCAAAGAGGTTCTCCCGAATCACCATCTTGTGCGTCGTACTTTCAAAAATGTATGCGTCGTCCTTCTCTGAAAGCTTCATAAAATAATCCACTTCCTTCAGGGCGGCACATCCATTTGCCATCATTTTAAACATCTGTTCCGGATTCTCCGTCACACTCTTGTTGCCAAAAATAACATCCGGCATCAGCAAACAGCCGCCAATCCGCAGATTCGCCCACCGCTTCGCTTTTCCATATGCACGAATATTATATGTAAGGTCTGATAATATACCGCTTCCGGTTCCGCCGGAAAGACTGGAGACAAGAATAACGTCCATCATGCTGCCATTTGCCTTGTCATGAATTTCTTCCAACCTGTCAAACAGTAACATACGCATATCTTCATACGCATTTGAAAACATCAACCGTCCAATCTGACGATTGCCATGCGCTCCATCTTTAGACACTGTTATATCCGGAAAATCATCAACCATCCAGTTTGCAAGATTTGGATGAACCGGATTCTTTTTAATACCATTTTTCAATATATCCTCAACATTCGGACGATATATACTAATTACCTCAAGCGCATTAAAGCCGACGTGTTCCTTACTATCCTCTATCGTCTGTTCCATCTCAGGAATATCCGAATCCACCATAAGAAAATGGATATTATCCTCCGGTGTAATATCATCAATCAACAAGCCCTTCAAATTACAAACCGTTCTGCTTCCTATCCCGCCCAGACCTATCACAAGCAGGTTGCCATTGAATCTATCGTCATGACTTATCTTTCCGAAAACACGAATATCTTTGAGTTTGCTAAATTCTTCTTTCTGCGTATCAATCAGTATCATATAACAATCTCCTTATAATATTAACCATTCCTCCATACTTATGCTAACACTATTTTATGTAATTTTCAACAAAAAGCTGCTTTTTTTTTTTAACTTTTGTGTATTTTTCATATATTAAAGAGGCATGATATATGAAAGCAAGAATGTTCCTACATCATAAAAACACCTTGAGCATGACAATTCCATCATTTTCTCAAGGTGTCTGTTATTATTCATTTGTAAGATATACAACCGTTCCTTTATTTGCCGGCAAATCTACAATCAGCCTTCCATCCCGGATTTCAAAATGTTCGCCTCCGGAAACATTGACCGGTCCCGAAGCCTGACTGCCTTCCTGCATATGCATCGAATGCTCAAATTCACCAATGACGCGATGCATATTATTTACTGTTTCATTCAGGCTGCCAAATAATGGCCAGACTGCCTGCCCAAAATCAGCGCCGCCGGAAAGTTCTTCCAGAATGCGTCTAATATCTTCTGCCTTATTTCGGATTTCACCGGATGCTCCAACCAGTTGTCCGGCTTTATCAAGAAGTTCATTTCTCGCATTCTCCCAAGCCTTTGAAGCAGCATCTTCGGCAGCAGTATCTTCCGTTTCCTTTTCTGCTTCCGTTTCGTCACGAAGCGTCAGAAGATTCAGCGCCTTATTTGCTGCAACCGGAAGCGGAACCTCGATATGCACGTCATTATCTGCATTATTTAACACCGTTACAACCGCTCTGCCATCCATGCATCTTGCAAATGCAAACTGTCCGGTCGTCAGCGACAGTTCTTTGTACTCTCCGTATGAAAGTTCCGGAAATCTCTGTTTCAAATGTCCCAGCGTCGTATAGAGTGCCGGCAGTTCGTCTTTCACATTAAAATCGGAAAGGTTCAGTTCCGGACGCAGATTCCAGTCCGAACCCTGCTCTTTATTACCGGGAATTCCAAACTCAGAACCATAATAAATCGATGGAATGCCCGGAAGCGTATAAACAAGCAGCGCAATATTGTACATATGTGCTTTATTGTTCAATTTGCTGTAAATACGCGCAACATCATGATTATCACAGAATGTATACAGTTTTTTATTTCCTACAATTCCATTCAGACGCTTAACGGTATGTGCAATTTCAAAATAATTATGGTCGTTATGTCCGGAATACAATCCCTTATGCAGTTCATAATTTGTTACGGAGTGAAGCATCTCATCATTTGTCCAGCGGGAATAATCCCCGTGGATGACCTCGCCCATCAGCCAAAACTCCGGTTTCAATCCATTGCAAAACGAGCGCAGTTCATGCATAAATCCAAAATCCAGAACATCTGCCGCATCGAGTCTTATGCCATCAATGTCGAATTCGTCCACCCAGAATTTGACCGTTTCCAGATGATACTGCTTCACTTCCGGATTCCAGAGATTTAACTTGGCAAGCAGATTGTATCCGCCCCAGTTATCATAGGAAAATCCATCATTATATTCTGTATTGCCCCAGAAATTCACATTGCAATACCAGTCCTTGTATCTGGAATTCTCTCTGTTTTTTTACGAATATCCTGAAATGCAAAAAAAATCTCTGCCTGTATGATTAAATACACCGTCTACAATAACTTTTACGCCATTGTTGTGACAATTCTTTACAAATGCTTTAAAATCCTCATTTGTACCAAGTCGTCTGTCAACGAGCCGGTAATCAATCGTATCATACCCATGCGAACCCGATTCAAAAAGCGGTCCGATATAAATTGCATTGCATCCAATGTCTTTTTGCATGCTCTGCCCATTGATTTAACTTATCAAAATGTTCTGCGGTTTCTCCATTGTTCTCGTGCGGACATCCGCAAAGTCCCAACGGATAAATGTGATAAAATACTGCGCTGTCATACCATGCCATAGCCTCTACTCTTTTTTATCTTTTATTTGTAACAGGTAATTGCAAAATGCGAAAATCTTTATATTGGCTGTGCAAATGCAAGTATGCCAACGCAGGTCGTTTGCACTGGATTCGGTCGCAGCGGTACATAAGGCACCAAAGTACGGTGCCTAAGTACCGGCGACCTCATATCCCCCTGCTTATGGCATCATGCATTCTGCACAACCATATCAGAAATAATACGTTTCGCAATATTGCCTGTTTATTTGTAAAACCCATTCATTGTTGTGCCAGTGGAGCAAATGCAATTTACCTGCTCCGAATATTTGCACTTCCCCACCTTTAAAAAAGAACGATTGATTTGACAATTGTATCTATTTTTACGCAAGCGGTTTGAAGTCTGACGCCGGGTGTTTGCACCATGGGCAGATAAAATCTTCCGGAAGGGTATCCCCTTCATAGATATAACCGCACACTGTACAGATAAAGCCTTTTTTCTTACCCGCATCCGGTTTTTCCTTGATATGATTCTGATAATATGCATACGTTACAGACGCATCATCGGAAAGAACCCCGCCATCCGTAACATCTGCCAAAAACAAAACATGCGTACCCAAATCCGTCATTGAAACCACCTTTGCCGAAAGGTAAGCATTTGTTTCCTCAGCAATATAAACAATGCCATTTGCAGAACGTTCAAACGAAATCGCCTCTAACTTATCCGTATCCCTTCCGCTCTGAAATCCCCAGTGTTTATAGGTCTGGAATTTGGATTTTTCCGTTAATACCGATACGTTAAATTCACCTGTTTTTTTGCAATCATTTCATAAGTATAATTCTGTTTGTTGACTGCTACAACAATCCGGTTCGATTTGTCGTCACCTGCATCACTGTATTAACGATACAGCCATTATCTTTTTCACCGTCTTTTTTGCTGTCAATATAAACACTCCATACGTCAGATTGTACATCACTTTTGAATCCATCTGTTGTCCTCCTTTATTCATTATCCAGTTCCCGGATACGCTTATTGCTGTAAGCTGCACAACTTACGATAAAGCCAATCGTTCCCGTACATAAAAACATCAGCGCCATACCACTGCCGGAACCGGTTCCAACCAGAAAACGGAACTTGTCTGCCAGGAAACCGCCGGATTGCATAAATGGCTCAAACACATAATCTGCGAGGAACCCACCCAACAGTATTCCAAAAGGAATTGTGCTGAACTGAATCGCATTTCTGACGGAAAATACACGTCCCTGCATTTCTTCCGGTACCTTGCTGTACATAATCACATTATTTCCCGCCATAATAAACGGAATCGGCAGGCTTGCTGCAACGCCTGCAACTGCCCATGCAATACCATTTCTGCCGACTGCCATCATCATGTCGCCCATCAGAAACGATAGTGCAGCCGCCATATACATCATGCGGGCATTTCGCTTGGATGGTTTCTTAACTGAAACAATCATTCCACCGACAATACCGCCGATTCCCATTGCAGCGTTTACGACACCAAGCACAACGCTGTTATCACCGCTTCTGGCAAGAATCATTGGTGAAAGAATATTCTCATACGTCAGTCTGGAAAAGAAATTGATAAGCGCCATCGTCAGCATAATCATAAGCAGTCCTTTTTTTGCTGGCGAAGGAACTGAAATCCTTCCCGAGTCCCCTGAAAAAGCTGATTGCTTTTCTGTTTCTTTGTATTCTTCCGGAATATGAATGACAAAAAGCAATACAAAGAATGCACCCAGAAAACTTACAATATCAATCAGCAAAATGCAGTTTAACCCAACGGTTGAAAAGAAAAAACGCTGCCAAAATCGGATTAAATACCGTCACCAGATTGCTGGAAAAGGAATTCATGCCACTGACATTTGACAATTTTTCTTTTGGTACAATCTTTCCAATCGCAACAGAGGACGCCGGCTGCTGAAACGCATTCATAAAACCAATCACTGCGTTTACGACATAAATATGCCATATCTGTAATTGCCCCGAAGCGGAAAGCAGCAATACAGCAACCGTACAGGCAGCCGCGATACTGTCTGAAATCAGCATAATTGCTTTTTGCTGTGTTTATCCACAAATGCCCCTGCAAATAAACTGACAAGAATAAATGGAACATAATTGCAAAAAATGTCATCAACGATACTGCCATTGCAGAATGTTATCTGTGTATATGTCCATAATGTCAGTGCAAATCCGGTCATTGCACTACCTAATTGTGAAACGCTTTGCGTTATCCATAAAACTATATATTTTTTTTAAATTGATTCATCGAACTCTACTCCTTTTTGTTTTTCCTGTATGATACCCAAAAAGTGCAAAATCCGATTCAGGACGAACTTCCTTATCTCTGTGCAGGCATCGTCCCTTTTACGGACCTTGCACAGAGTTCAACACTCAAATCAATTATCATATGACATAACATCATTTCCACCTCCATCTGATAAGCAAAAAATGACTTAATCAGTAACTTTAATTATATCAGTTTTTTTCTAAATTTACAATTCCATATTATTCCTGTTCAGACTTTTCTTTTTTTTATAACCTACATATTCAAATTCCCATTTGCAGGATTATCAAGAACGGTTCCATCCTCTGCAAATCTTGAACCATGGCAGGCACAATCCCATGTATGTTCTGCTTTATTCCATTTAAGGGCACACCCCAGATGCGGACATCGTTTTGTTGTCGGAATTATCATATTGGCAGAAGTTTCAAAAATATTCACAAACAGTTGCGGTTTTAACATGCTTCTGGAAGGCGAGAACACATCCGAATCCTCGTTTTTATTACCCATTACAAAATCACACAAAAGTCTTGCAGCCACCATACTTCCTGTCATTCCCCATTTGTTAAAACCTGTCGCCACATAAAGTTCATGTGTATGTGCTGAATATTTTCCAATATAAGGGACATTGTCAAGGCTCATGCAGTCCTGTGCCGCCCATACGCACAGTTCTTTCGCATCCGGATAGTACTGATTGGCAAATTTTCTTAATTCTTCCCAATTTCCACCCGTTTTGCCTGTCCTATGCGCTCCTCCGCCAATCAAAAGTACATCTTTATAATTTCTGAACGACAACCCCTTCTTATCCTCACTCATATACATACCGCACATCTGCATATCCTGATTATCTTTCCTCCCTTCAAGCGCAATGACAATAGGAACGATGTTGATACAGTTTAAGAAAATAGCTTCCATGCTTATTAATAAAGGGAAAATGCGTAGTTACTATCACTTTTTCTGCCTTTATCTTTGCATTTGCCGTGACCGCCGTATTCCCTATCATTTCCTGTACAAACGTATGCTCATAAATATTCAGATTTTTTTGCAATCGCTGCCAGAAATTTGAGCGGGTGAAACTGTGCCTGCCCCGGACAGCATACTGCTCCCACAGTATTTATCGGTAAATCAATGGTATCACACAATTTTGCAGGATACCCCAGTCTGTCAAATATCTCCATTTCCTTTTCGAGTTTTATTCTGTTATCTACAGAATACACAAAATTGTCTTTTTTCTCATAATCACAGTCAATATTTTTTACAAAGCTCCTCATACTTTTCCATTGCCTGCTTATTTGCCTGCAAATATTTCTGTGTATGCTCCATGCCAAAGCCATGCAGCAGCTTACTGTATATCAATCCATGCTGTAATGTGATTTTTTGCAGTCGTACAGCCGGTAGTACCGCTGCAAATTCTGTTCTTTTCAACCAGAATATACGAAATTCCTGTCTGCTGTAAAAAGTATGCGGTAAGAAGTCCTGTAATGCCTCCACCTATGATTAATACCTCCACCTTTTTATCCTCTTTTTTAAAGTCTGAAATTCAGGAAATGTCGTTTCTTTCTGCCAAATTGATTTCATTTTAAACTCTCCTGTTCTTTTTCCGTAATATAAAAAGAAAATGACTTCTTCATATCACAAACTATTCTTCACCGGACAGAATCGTTTCATACATAAAACAAAATGTGCTTCGCACATCCTCGCGGTTTTCAAGCATCTCTAAAAAAGCATCTGCTCCCATCCATATGCATATGAATGGAAACAGATGCCATTTCTTTGTTATCAGCTAGCCTTTTTTTTGTATTTGGCATTCTTGCTGATTCCTTTTTTGTCCTTAAAATTGTTTTATACGTTTTGTATTTCTTCTTCGGCACTTTTAACGGTCGGCTTTTTGTAAGTACCCTTAAATGCATTACTGCCTATGCTTTTCTTTGTCAGCTTTGTTGACTTAATCGTAATCGTTTTCAGCTTTTTTGCAGCCATAAAAGGCATTTTTGCCAATCTTCTTCACGTTGCTTCCAATGGTTACATTTGTCAGATACTTATAACCCTTAAATGCATTCTTGCCAATTTCGGTTACTTTGTATTTTACGCCACCGATATTTACCGTCGAACCAATTGTAAGCTTCTTGAAGTTCTTGCTGCTCCTTTTTTGTAGGAAGTTCTAACAACAGATACCGTACCTTTACCGGATTTCCCTGTCTTTGTTATTTTATACTTCACATTTTTAACGACGTATGTTTTGCCTTTTGATAATGTAATCTTAAAGGTTTTCTTTATCGTTCCTGTATAATTACCCTTTGCCTGTTATATACACAGTTGCAGTTCCGACTTTGACATTATTTTTGTATGTAACTGTATAATCTCTGTTTGCTTTTAACGTCTTTCCGCCTGCTTTCACAACAAGTTTGCTCTGCTTCTGTGCTTTTCCGGTGTAGTTCTTGTTTGATATACCGCTGACTGCTGTTTTTGCAGCCGATTTTGTAATATCAACTATCTTTGGCTGGGTAGTAGTACCTCCGCCGGTATTTCCGCCAGTGTTTCCGCCAGTATTTCCACCGGTGTTTCCACCAGAAGTATTTCCGGTAGCCGGAATTTTCTCCGTCTTTGTCTGTTTACATACGGTACAGGTATATGTCTTTACGCCCTCTGTCTTTTCTGTCGGCTGTGTCGTAACTTTTCCTGCATCCCATGTATGTGCTGCCTTATCACTGATTTCTCCGCATGTACATACATGCCAGTGATTTCCTGCATCCGACGTCCAGTCCTCGCTATAGACATGTTCATGTTCCTGCTCTATTGTAACCGTAACATTGAAGATAACTGCCTTATATGCATTACTCCAACCGCTTACTGCGCTCCAGTCATAGTTTGTTGTATCTTCCGGTTTATATCCGATTCGATATGAACCGCCATTTTCTACAACAGTGGTTGCCTGTGTAATCCACTGATACTTACCGCCTGCTACATCCGGGAGCTGTATTTCTGACAATGTCTGACCGGCTTCTCCCTGAATTGTATCAAGTTCCGGTGTATAGCTGACCGGCTGCGGTTTTACTGTAACGGTAATCTTTATATTTTCAACGCTGTTATATTTTGTCGTATCTTTTGGCACATAAGTTGCCTCAAATACATGCGTTCCTGCATTTCCTACCGACTGTGTGCTGTCGGTCCAGACAAAGCTTCCGTCTTCTGTTTCCGGAATTATAACATCCGCAAGCGTGTCGCCATATACTGCTGTCACATCCTCCGGTACCGTATAAACCGGCGTCAGTTTCCGTATCCGGATGGTTGCCTTTGTCGTAACGACTCCATCTGCATACGTTCCAACTGAGGAATCTAACAATGTCCAGTCATAATTCTCTATGTCATTTGGTATGAACAGAATATCAAATTGTTTGTCTTCTTCTCCTGCTTCCCCTACTGACAACGAATCATCCGGCCATCTGTATACACCGAGTATGCTTGCCGGCAATACTACGTCTGCTAACGCAGCATCGGCATCTGCATACATTGTTTTTGGCTGTTTGAAGTCCGGTACTCCTCTTGCCACAGATGGGAATGTAAGCGTAAACGTTGCGTATGTCTGATTTTTGCCCTTTACAATAATCGACACAGCATTTTCTGTTTCCGATGCTTTCGTCGGTGTTCCGTAAATCTTTCCGTTTCGGAGAATCATACCTGCCGGAAGCGTCGAATCAACGCCAACCTGATAGGTTACATATGCATTTGCAATGCTGTCATCATCATTTGAAACAACAAGTTTCGTGAGGTCGTACGCAGGATTTGCGTCTGTTGTCGTCTTTCCAACCTGAAGCGTTGTTACCTCATCTTCTGTCTTATCAAGCGTAATTCCATCTATCTCTGTGTTTACATTTGTAAAGCTTATCTTTATTACAATTGGTTCATATCCCATTGTACCCTGATATTTCGTCTGATTGGATGACGTTGCCGCCTGATTATCGGAACCATATGTTACTTTCTCAACCTCAATGCCATCTAACAGCGTACCAAATTCAACATAGAAAATGGAACCGGATTTTATATAAGTGTTCGTATCGCCTTCTATAACATTTGTCGCGATATTTGACGTGCTTACTGTATTTAACGTTACAGAATCTACACAGTATGCCGGATAATCCTCATCAATGCGCGCGCTGTAATATATCGTTGCATATTTTGACAAAGCAGCATACATGGACGGAATCGTCGTCGTATAAATATTACCAACATTTGTACCGCTCTTTGCCTGTGACAATTCGCCATAGTTGACAATCATTCCTTTATTTGTCATATATCCGATACTAAAGCTTCCTGTTTCTTCATTAATAATGGCTGCACCGCTGTTGATGGTAAGCGCCATATTACTGATGATTCCGTTATTCAGCGTTCCACTGTTATTGATTGTTCCGGATAATTCCGTCTTGGAGTTTACATTCCATGTACCGGAATTGTTTATCGTTCCGGAAATCGTCATCACGCTGCTCGACGTATCATATTTTGTATTCCATGTACCGAAATTGTTTACCGTTCCCGCAATGCTTCCTCCCTGCATCGTGGATACCGAAACGCCTTCCGCTACCGTAACATTTGCATTTTCTTCTATTGTAATCTTCGTTGCATCAATATCTTCTGTTATCGTATATGTTCCATAAATCTGAACATTTCCACGATTTTCTACATAAGCAGATTCTGTTATTTCTGCCTCATAATCTTCATGTGTTACCTGAAGCGTACCAATACGAATCGTATCGGAATCCGGCACGATACAACGGATAGTCTTTACGGTTCCTCCAATTGCAGCGGATAAGGTGCCTGAAGAAATATTGGCGTCTTCTGCTATATTCACATTCACCGCATTGACCGTCACATCTCTGACAAAAATCCGCCATATCGCACATTTGAATAATAATCTGCATAGCCGGAGCCAAAGGAACCGTCTTTCCAGTTTACATTCATATCACCGGCAATATCGGTGCTTGCCGCAAGGAAATTCTGTCCTCTCGTCTTCGTATACCAATATCCGTCAATCGTATAATTGATATCACCGCCTACGCTTGTTCCATATACGCCATAGGACTGACAGTTACTTCCCGCAAAGCCATATTGGCTGCCCTCAACACCAACCAATCCGTTTACATCATTCTGAATGACAGACTGAGAGGCTGTATCCAGAGAACCGGAAAACGTTGCTGTTCCTGAAATTTCAAAATTATAATCATTTACTTCTGAATTTTTTTAATAAATATATCGTACCTGTGCTGCTGAAAGTTCCGCCTGTTACATAAATGTTTGCGGTTTCTGCTTTTCCATATTCCATTACCGCTAATTCTGACGAACTAAACGTACCTGCTTTCAGATAAAGGCTTACCGAACCATTTACCGCCGCATATGCTTTTGAGGTTCCATATGCGCCATATACCCTTCTTATTTTTCCGCCCCAAACATATATGGAAATATCTCCGTCATATGCGTTTGTCGTATCATTATATCCGTATATATCATAACTGTTCAACTCATAGCTTGACTGTCCGTTTATCAAAAGCGCCTGATTATTGTCCGCGATTCCGTCATGGTCTGCATCCATATAAATTCCTGATTTTGCTTCATTCTCCGCATCCGGAAGAATGACTACGGAAGCACCATTCAAATAAATTCTGGAACCGCTTACCGATGCCACTTCATTGATATCTGCCGCTGTTTCTGCTTCATTTTTAATGCAGATATTCAGTTCTATATTTGCTGTCGTGCCATTTCGTCCTGTTACAACAAACGTAACTACCTCTCCATCTCCATTTGCTGCGTTTGGTGTACCAATAATTTTACCGTCTGTAAGTTGAAGTCCTTCCGGGAGCGAAGAACCATTCTTCACCGCATACAAAACTTCCCCGCCATAACTGCTCGTCGTATCATCGGAAATCGCAAGCGTTTTCAGGTTATATACCGGATTTTTGTCCGTATATTCCGTACCTGCTACAAGTACAGGGTCTGCATACCGTTTTGTCAGATGGATATTCTTCGGTACATATGTAACAACCATATCTGCCGGTTCATCCACCATCGTAAACGCATACGGGGAAGCGTCCATAAGCTCGGAATCGCCGCCATTGATTGAAAGATAACTGTCATATCCCGGAACAACCGTATATTTCACTTCACTGGAAGAACTATCCGGTGACATATAATATACGTCCTCTACTTTTACCATTCCACTCGATGGCGCTACCTGTGTATTCTCCAATTCTGTGGAAAAACTTACCGGATAATATTTTTAAAGGTATACTGCCTGCATCTGTACCTTCTGCAAAAAGTTCCGCCTATCACGCACCAATATCCGCCGCTGTTTGTCACACTTCCTGTTGCTGCAAAGATTCCTCTGTGATAAATTTTTGCCATTGAATATACGGATAAATTTCTTGTCGAAAGCTTCGCGGTTTCCGTTATATCCAGCACAGTAGCATAACTCGTACTTACAGTGTCGCATACTGTATCTGCTTCCAGAATAACATTGGCAGAACTGCCCATCGTAAGCGTTTTACCGATTGTTACCGGAGCTTTAAAGCGTACGTTATTATATGAGGAGAGCGATACCGTTCCTTCTACATCCACAGTTCCCTCAAATGTAATCTCTGCCCTCTGATTTGTTGTGAACGTACTGCCTATATTGACAGTATCTTTAAATGTAACTGTTGGTCCGTATGACATCGAATAGCTGCCGGTTGTCGTCACCGGTTTTTCAAAAATAACCGCAGCATCAGAATCAGACCTTACAGCAAGGCTCTTTGCATCAATTTCATTTTTTGCAATATAGTTTCCATAAATGCTGATGTTTCCGGCATAATTTTTATAATAGCCTGTCCATTCGTCATATGTACCATCCGCTACCGTTCCTACCATATCTTCTGCATACTCCAATCTGGCATAGCCATCCGTTTTGCAGTTGATAAGAGGTATTATCGTTTCGCTGTAACCACCCTGCATATCAATGACTACAGCATCCTGTTTCGAAACAGCAATTTCCGCATTATATGCACCATATATGTTTTTGACTGTTCCGTTCTTGACTGTAATCCGAATCGGCTTTCTGCTGTCTGCATCTTTGATACCGTTCACTGTATATTCTGACAAATCACCGGAATAAACAGGAACCGCTCTATCTGCCGCACCATCCTGATTATCGTCCAAATAGATTCCTGTCACAGATGCTTCGCCATCATTATATGTATCAATTACAACCGAATTTCCGAGAAGATTGATTTCCTTCGTTTCTTCATCTGCAAATACTCTGCCATCCTGACCTGTCTGCTCTGCATTTCCCGAAGTGACAATGATATTCAGAGTAACGGTTGCTGTTGTTTCGTTTTTTTACCCGTTATTTTTGAATTGAACTGCTTTTCCGTCTGCATATGCTTTTGTCGGCGTTCCGAAAATGATTCCATCCTTAAATGAAAGTCCTTCCGGAAGGCTGTTTCCTTCTGCCAGTTCATATACGACCTCGCCTTCCTTTGCATCATTGGCAATAATAAGGTCCTTCAAAGAATATAATGGTTCTTCTTCCGTATATGACGCACCAAGTTTTGCCACAGGGTCCGACACAGTTTTTCCTATCGTAATCTGCTTACCTACAATATCTGCATTTATTGTGACAGGTGCCGCAGGCATATCAAAACTATACACCCCATCATTTACCGCCATATCGCTCGGCGTTTCATCACCTGCCTGCCATGTGGCTGACACAAGCTTATATCCTGTATTTACAGCAATATTTACAGATACTGTTCTGCCGCTGTATCCATAAGTTTGATTATCGTGTGCTGTTAATATATTACTGCTGCTGGAAGCAGGGGTAATACTTCCACCCTTTTTGTTGCAGACAAATTCTACCGGATAACACATATCAACATCCGCTGTCGCGCCTTCTACATTTCCGCCATTGACACAAATTCTTCCAACACCTACAGCATCTGCATCCGGGTTCTTAATATCTCCAACAATTGTGCCTTCCAGTACGACGGTTGTACATACCGGAATATATACCGTTTCACTTGCTGTTATTGTTACACCTTCCGGAATTGTCAGATTTCCCGGAGCATAATTGCCACCCTGATTATTTCCCAGATAAATATTTCGGGCAGTAATATCTTCGGTTATCGTCGCAGTACCGGCTATATAATAATCTCCATTATAGGTAAGTACGGAACTGCCGACAGTATTTCTATTTGGTAATATAGTGGTATTTTCTGCCATTTTGCAGTCGTCCCCAATTGTAATCTCCGCTACATTTCCTTCTGTTAAAGTTGCAATTATGCTCACCGTATCACTAATGCTGAAATCGACTCCCTGGAACGAAATTGCAAATTTCTTTATACTGCCATCTCTGCATTTGCAGAAGACAGGTTGCATGGATATACTGTCATCACCTCTCCTGTTTTTCCATAGCTTCCATTTGAAACAGTAACCGTACCTCCATTTCTGCAATTCACATAATTTATACAAGAGAGGTCTTTAAAATGATTACTTTCAATGTCATATTAACACTTCCGATTATATTTCCGGAAGCGCAGCCGATAAATTCGCCTGTTCCGGCGTTTGAATAACTGTCTATGACTGCATTTCCATCCGCATCCGTAATGGAAGCATCATTTTCATAGGAAGAATTCAATGTAACGCTTCCATCTATCGTTCCGGAATATACGCCGGTAAAACCATAACAGATATTTCCGGTTGAATTTATAACGACATCTCCGGTTATTTCGGCATTTTGCATCGCAGTTATCTGCTGCGTTACACGATTCTTATTTAATGTTATGCTGCATACAGGCTCCGCTGCCGCATCTTCTGTTCTTTTTACAGTGGTCTGCCGCATGCCATAGAACCATATAGCCTTTGTTGCCGCTCATATTTACCGCAACTGTTCCGTTTATCTTGCCGCCTTCCATACCGTAATAGGTAGCATAACTGGTTGTCTGACAATTCTGTATCGTTACATCACATTTTCCCGACGTATTGGTTGCATAATACAAACCATATATCACACCGGATGTTTCTGCATCTTCTATTACAACCGTTATATCTCCTTTTTTAAAAGACAATCGGAAGAACTCAAATCATAAACGCCATAAATATTCGAATATTTACCTTTTCCGATATGAATATCGACGTCTTTGTCTACCGATGACCGATACAAGCCATATACATATGAATTCTGATTTGTACCGCTGCAATAATCCATTTTAAAAAATTCCGCCTATCGCAGAACTATCTGCTCCGTATACGGTTGATGACTTCACAGTGGAAGACTCCGACACATTAACTGTCAAATTTCCCTTTATCTGACTGCTGCTGGAGCCATACATATTATATTGGCATCCACCATTTAAAAATATTGACATCAACTGAGCCATTTACAATACCAGATTGTACTCCATATAATGAGCCGAACATCCCACCGTTTATCGTCAGGCTGACGTCACCGCCTACCGAGTATTCACTGTCAGTCAGTCTTCCTTCTACTGCACAAATATTAATGTAACTGGACGCCGCTCCCCAAACGTTTGCTGTCAGATTTTTTTGGAAACTGCAGAATCCCGATTTACCGTTATTCCACTTACATAGGAAAGATTATCCATATCAACCGCAGCATTTCCATTTATCATAGATTTTTCCAGAAACACAACATTATTGTTAAACTGTGAATTCTGCTTCAAAAGCAATGTCGCATCTCCATCTATAGCAGAATTTGTCACAATCGCACTTGTGCCTGCAACCTTTGATTCCGTAAGTTCCAGATTAAATGTTCCGGATAATTTTGTTATCTTGGATAACAAATTTCCTAATTGATTTATATTTGCATTGTTAAAACCATACGAAACATTTCCTTTGATTTCCGTATTATCCTGTATCAATCCATATAACACGTTTACATTGTAGTTAGCCGCCTGTTTTTCATAATTCAGATTCACGGATACATCACCAATTATCTGATACGCCGCATCCTCAGCAACCACATTTGCACGCGAAACATACATCGTTGTTATCTGTGAACTTCCTGTTACGGATATATCAAGCGCCTGCGATACTTCCTTGCCTTTGACAGACGCATTGTTCAACACATATAAGTTATGAATCGTTCCACCTGACATATCTGCATCTACAACACCGTCTTTTCCGCCCTGTGCTGTGACATCTGCTCCCTGAATAAGCTGAATTTCCTCTATTGTACCTCCGCTCTGTACATATCGCACAGCAGTATCGGATGCGGAGGAAACCGCCGCGTCGTAAATTCCTGCTATGTAAGAAACCGTACCGCCTTTTTATATCAATCGTGACAGCCGCTTCATTTGAACTCTGGATAGCCGCCTCGCTTCCATACACGCCATAGATAGCTTTGACTGTACCGCTTTCCACCGTAATGCGGAACGGTGCAGTTAATTTTTCTGCTTTCGCACCATAAATCCTACATGGCTGAAAATCCCGGACGTCATCTACCGACACCATTGTTTCATCTGCGTCCACAATACCGTTTCTGTTTGCATCAATGTACAGATTAATCAGCGGATTATCTTCGGTAGACGCATCCGCTTCTTTAATCACAACGGAATTACCATTCAGATACAGATAATCCGTATTGTTTTCCGTTTCCATCGTCACGCCCTTTGACGTGTTTGTTTCCGGCATTTCTTCGGCATGTCCTGTGAGCGGTTTTGCTATCATCAGACACCCCGCCAATACAGCCGAACACAAGATACCTTTGAATAATCGTTTTTTCTTCATTGTTGCCTCCCTTACCTTCTTTTTTTACATCCTTCCTTGTTGCATTTTCCTAAAATAAAATTAAAAATTTGTATAATCCCCGCATTTAAATATACTATATCAATCATACCATATAGTAAATTTTTTGCACAATCTAAAAAAAATGCACATATAAATATGTGCATTTTTAACAAATTTTATAAATTTTATTGGATATGCTTCTAAAATCCCCGGTAATTGGTCTGATATCCCTGGTTTACGTTTGGTCTGTAAGCATTTGGGAATTCAATATCCGTCTGGATATCCAGGATTGCCTTCTGAACAATTTTAAATACTTGTTCTGCATTTTCAATATCAATAATACCTATATTATGTGCATGCGAGCTTCCTGTGCCATGCGACGTCACGCAAATCATAATATCCCCCGACATGAAGTATTCTGTCTATGATTCCAAAATGCAGATGAATATCGGCAATTTCCTTGTAATATATGTTCTGATATTCATAGGATAAAAAACCGCTGCGGATAATAATTCGTTTGTCCGTCACCGCATATTCTGTATTTTTCCATCTTGTTCCCGCTGTCACAACATTGCCAATCCAAATCCATACCGGTATCAGGTGGACTGCAAAAAGGCAACGACCGCCCACAAAAACCGCCCATCTGTGCGAACAAGCCACCCATTGCAAACGTGGCGATTACAATTCCGTCAATAATAAGCCATATCAATGCAAATGGCATCATAGTCATCGCCCGGTTCATAACATACGCATTCTTTTTTCGGCTTTCCTGCCCATATAATTGTCTCGTCCGGCATAAGCAGACTGCCAATTTTCCCCTGCGGCGCATTATAATTATAGTTTTGGTATTTGTTCATCTTTCTCTCCTTTTTGTATAGAAACGCTCAGGTAATTGCGAAACGTGAAAATCATCGTATTCATTGTGCAAATGCAAGTATGCCAACGCAGGTCGTTTGCATTGATTCGGTCGCAGCGTTACATAAGGCACCAAAATACGGTGCCTAAGTACCGGCGACCTCATATACCTGCTTATGGCATCATGCATTCTGCACAACCATTATGAAAGATTCATAGTTTCGCAATTACCTAATCGGAAAACATTGCGTCGATAAAAACATCTGCAATCAACTGCTGTCCTGCCGCTGTCGGATGGTCGTCTGCATCCAGATACCAGTCTGCTGTCTGGTTGTTCAGAACCACTTCATCGGAAGATGCAAAGGCTGTATAACAGTCTGCCAGTATAACGTCTTTTTCCTGACATACCATGCGAATCATATCATTTGCATATGCTATTTTGCTTTCTGCATATTCTCCAACATGAATTCTTTGATTGTCGGCGGTTATCTGATAATCCATATCTCTGTACGGATTATATAACGTCATAACAGCAATTTGACAATCCGGATTTTCTTCCCGAATTGCATCGATGATACCGGATAAATTATCGTAGAACGCATCCAGATTTTCACAGACGGATTGCTCCGCTTCGTCAAACTCTTTTAAAAATGCTGTTTTATCCATTCGCTCCCACAACTCTGAATCATCATCTGCACCATTATAAGAGTAAAAACAATCTGCATAATTCAAAAGAAAGAACTCAAATGGTGGCAATAACGCATCATTGGTTCCGATACATATCGTCACATAATCCGCCCGGTCCAGCAAATCGACTTTCTGCTGTTCTATATTTCGCAGTAAATCAGCGCTTACCTGTCCGCTGACACCTTGGTTGCATTCAACAACCGACATTCCATGTTCATCCATATAGGAAGCAATCCGCGCAGAAAATCGTTCCCGTTCCCTGTTCTCCAGAGAATATCCATATGTAATCGAATCTCCGATTGCCACATAAACGACGCTGTTCTTTTTCATTTTCGGGCATCTGTTCCATTCCCTTTTCTTTCTTTTTTTTGCATGCATGAAATATCCCCAGATGCCTGCAACTATGCAGACACCTGCGGTAATTATCACACCTGCTCGTTTCCATTTTTTTCACCTGACACATCCCCGGAAAATTTAGTAATTTGCACAGCTTATTTCAAAGAAACTCTGTGGATGATTGCAGGTTGGGCATACTTCCGGCGCCTTTGTTCCTACAACGATATGTCTGCCGCAGTTGCGGCACTCCCAGATTTTCACTTCACTCTTTTCAAATACTGCTGCTGTTTCTACATTTTTCAGCAATGCGCGGTATCTTTCTTCATGATGTTTTTCAATCGCTGCAACAAGACGGAATTTTTGGGCTAATTCGTGAAAGCCTTCCTCATCGGCTGTTTTGGCAAATCCATCGTACATATCTGTCCATTCATAATTTTCTCCTTCTGCGGCAGATTCCAGATTTGCACTTGTATCCCCGATACCATTTAATTCCTTAAACCACATTTTCGCATGTTCTTTCTCATTATCTGCTGTCTTTAAAAACAGCGAAGCAATTTGCTCGTACCCTTCTTTCTTTGCAACCGATGCAAAAAATGTATATTTATTTCTTGCTTCCGACTCCCCTGAAAATGCGGTTCTTAAATTTTTCTCGGTCTGTGTGCCTGCGTATTTGCTGCTCTTTTTCTGTTTCGTTTGATGTTCCCATATGAATTTCCTCCTGAATCTTTTTTTCTATTTTTCATTTTTCTCTGATTTTTTCAACCGTTGCAGAGATAAAAACTATACTACTATGATAGTATACCGCCCCAAAAAAAGCAACAAAAACACAGGCAATGCCCCTTCTGAATTTCATATCGGATTTACCTCAAGCCGATTTTTATGCGGTGCATTGCCTGTGTTTGTCTGTGTTTTTTGTTTTATTCTATATTTATTTTGTGTTCAAATGTTTTGTATTTAAATGTTTTACATTCGAACGTTTTGTTTATCGTTTTACATGGAATGCTTCCATACCCGGATATACCGCGCTGTCTTTCAGTTCTTCCTCAATGCGGAGAAGCTGATTATATTTTTTTGCAACACGCTCTGAACGACTTGGCGCACCCGTCTTAATCTGACATGTATTTAATGCGACTGCCAAATCAGCAATTGTTGTATCTGCTGTTTCGCCGGAACGATGTGAGGAAATCGCTGTATAACCTGCTTTGTGAGCCATCTTGATCGCTTCAAGCGCGCTTTCAGAAACGGAACCTATCTGATTCAGTTTAATCAGTATGGAGTTGCCGCAACCCATTTCAATGCCCTTATGCAGTCTTTCTGTATTCGTAACAAACAAATCATCTCCGACAAGCTGTACTTTGCCGCCCAGTTCCTTTGTCAGTTTCTGCCAGCCTTCCCAGTCTTCTTCATCAAGCGCATCTTCGATTGAAATAATCGGATATTTTTCAACAAGCTGCTTCCAATGTGCAATCAATTCTTCTGAAGTAAATTTTGTTCCTGCTTTTTGGAAGTATGTACTCGCCCTTTGCAGCGCCTTTCCACTCACTAGATGCGGCATCCATTGCAATCATGAAATCCCTACCCGGCTCATAGCCTGCATTCTTTACAGCCTCTAATATATACTGAATTGCTTCCTCGTCGCTTGCAAGGTCCGGTGCAAAACCGCCCTCATCACCAACTGACGTTGCAAGTCCTTTTGACTTTAATAAGGCTGCAAGTGCATGAAATACTTCTGCACACTGGCGAAGCGCTTCTTTGAAGCTGTCAGCGCCTACCGGCATAATCATAAATTCCTGTACGTCTACGGTATTTGCAGCATGTGCGCCGCCGTTTAAAATATTCATCATAGGAACCGGCAGCCGGTTTCCGGATATTCCGCCAAGGAACCGGTAAAGCGGTATGTCAAGCGCGATTGACGCTGCTCTCGCTGCCGCAATCGATACAGCAAGAATTGCATTTGCCCCAAGCTTTGATTTATCTTTTGTTCCGTCTGCTGCAATCATCGCATTATCAATTGCATAAATATCAGACGCATCCATTCCTGTAATCGTATCCGCTATGATGGTGTTGATATTCTCCACAGCTTTCATAACGCCCTTACCCAGATATCTGGTTTTATCTCCATCCCGAAGCTCAAGCGCCTCAAACTCTCCTGTCGATGCTCCGCTTGGCGCAGTTCCTCTTGCAACGGTTCCGTCTGCAAGCGTTATCTCCGCTTCCACTGTCGGATTGCCTCCTGGAATCTAAGATTTCTCGTCCTATTACTTTTTCAATCTGCAAATAATCCATTTTTGTATTCTCCTTTTCTACGCAGTCCGTTTCTTTAAAAAGATGCCCTATACATTCAGACATATAGGGCATCTCTCTTACCGTATTCAGCAGTTACGGTTGTGAAAGGACTTACATGATTTACTCATAGTTAGTTTTTGCTAACTACAAAAAATATAGCATACCATACTCATAAAAGCAACACTTCTTAATGATAGATATTTTCAATTAGATACTGTTGCCAGTTCGCAGTCCGATAAATAGACAGGCCCGGCAATAACTTCATGCGCAACATAAAGCGTATGGTCCTGACGTGTATTTATCGTCCATTTACATAGTGTCAGCGCCCGATTTTGAATCTCGATACAGGTAATGCTGCATGCATGAACACAGCTTCCCGTATTCAAATAGTACGGAGCTGTTTCATTTAATCTGGGACGATGTGTGTGTCCTGTAATCAAAATGCTTTTTTTCTATCCTCTGCCCAGGTGGAAAGTCGTTTCTCTACTTTCGTTTTTCTATGGTTATTTTTTTTGCAGCGCTCGTCGGGTCAAGCACGCCTGTATGTTCCAACGGTTTCCATACATATCTTACAAGAAACCGCGAGGTCCGCCAAAAGACAGAATTCAACAGGTCCGCCTGATGCCCATGCGTCAGATAAATTCGTTTTCCGCTGACATCCTCCAAAATAATTCCGCTGTAATATTTCATATCCGGAAACAAAGTCTGCTCCTGCAGCGTATCGGTGCAGAAATAACAGGCGCAATGACAATGAGAGTAATTCCCGCATTTTTTCTCCATATCGTGATTTCCATAGATAAAATACAAACGATTCTTCTCTGCAAATCTGGAAAGCAGCCGGAACACATCACTGTGTACTTCTATAATCTGCTCCATTTTTTCTGTTTTCCCATAATTCATCTCCATCGCCAAGTTCGATATATACAAACTGATTTTGATAATAATGACGCAGTGCAGCGATATACAGATGTTGATTTTTCAGAAAATTATCATTTGCAGTTCCGCTTCCGCGATGGCAGTCACTAAACAGAACATAGCGCGAAGATGAATTTAATGGCAAAACAGGCGCATGACAAAACGCTTGTGTTATACGGGTGCTGTAACTCATTTTCCGGCACCCCCACCATGCTTTGTCTGATTTGTGCAGCAGCATTTTTTCTTTTTTTCCATGCCGGCACTTTTTATATCTGTGCATCCGCATACAGCACCGGAAACTGAATGGCAGATAGAAATATAAATAAATCAGCTTATCCAGCGTACAGCAAAATGGTCTTGTTATGAAACGATACAGCAGACAAAACAACCGATTTTTGCATTGTGCCAGCCGACGGACAAATTTTACTGCAAATCCGCCGCAGCCCGGTGTTATCGGCGTTTGATAGACAAAAGCAAATCCGCGAGCCACAGGTCTTTATCGTACAGGGATGATATCCCATATCAACCAACGCTTCGTAAAATGCACATGTCATACCGCAGTCTGCAAATGAAATACAAATTTTTGCCTGAAGCTGCTCCGGTCTGGAAAAAGCATCCCATCCGAAACATCGTAAGCCACCAGTGCGGCATACCGAGTTTTGCAATCTCCCGTTCCGCCTGATTTTCATTTCGCTCTAATTTCATGGTCATACATGGAAGTTCTTCATCGGAAACAGGATGAAACAGTGTTTTGCTTCTTTTTTCCGGAGATATCAGACCATCAGCACAATAGAAGCCGATTTCTGCACCTGTATTGATACCATACTGCCCTTTCCAGAGTTCGACTAACCATGTACGATTATCATAATCAAAATAAATCAGTTCACTGTCAAACACCATGTTCAGATATGGTGCAATACAGTCATAGCTGCGTGTATAGCCGAATTCTCTCTGCCACGCATCAAGCGTTGAAAAAAATATCTTAACTTGGAAAATACCGATACCCAAACGGATAAATTAACTCATTTAAAAGTTTGCATTTTTCCTCCTTTGACATCGAACAGACTTTTTTTAATACAGGATTTCCGCCAGTGGTTTCCTATCACACAGAATACTATCAGAATAAAAAATATACCAAAAAACAGATACATTACCATTTTTCCCTTTCTTTTTTATTAACAATATATGTGTAAAGAGGGAAAATGCGATAGGAAAACTCCTCATACCGTCGGTTCCATTACAAAGGCAAATCCTTTTTTGCAGAACACAGTGCTTCCAACAATCAGTCCAACAACAGCTATTCCAATTGGGAATATCATTTTTGTAATCCAGTCGCTATTCGAAATTAAAATCGATTGATAATCATAGAACGTACATATTGTCAAATACTTAAATTTATCCAGTCCGTCAACACCAAGGCTGCCAAACATCGCAAGCATATTTGCAAGAACATTCACCCCTACAAATGTTCCGCTGAGTCCTATGGAATACTTTGACGCATTGAAAATTCCTGAAAAGGCAAAAAAAAGCAGACACCTGCAAGTGCAAGACATACCATAAGCGCTGATGTATTTACCTGCAATATCATCTCATTTGTCAAATCACCGCTTAACTGCGTATATTGAAGTACGGATAATGACAAAGGATTCGCCGTATTAACTATTATGTGTGCGGTTGTCTGAATTGCAAACATAAGTACAAGCGACAATACCATAAACACTGCCTGTGTGAACACGACTGTCGACCTTTTTGTCGGTGTAGAAAGGACATACGCCATAGAACCTCTGTCTACCTGATTTGCAATCAGTTTATTTGATACAACGAGAACATAAATTCCCGGAAGTATCGTTGTCATCATTCCATAAAATATTACAAATAGTAACGACTGCGTCATCTCCAAAGCTGCGAACTGAACGCAAAGGATTGTCATAACTGCTGTAATCGCAGTCCATATCACCCAGTTTGATTTTATTGTCTGTTTGAATAAAGGTACACTAAACATTTTACTTCTCCTCCTTACGAATAATGTTGGTATAATACCACTCAAGTGTATACGGTTCATAGTTGATATATCGGATATCATAATGTGAAAGAACAGCAAACAACCGGTTTATCTCATCATTGCCAATCAATACGGAAAGATGCATATATTTGGAATTGTCTTTTTACAATCTCAAATCCTTTTTAAAGAAATCTTCAAAATCTTTCTGCTTCTTAAACCCGATTCTGTATTGCTTTTTCATATTGCTGTCATACTGCTTTCTGTCAACAAGATTGATAAACCTGCCATTGTGTATAAATGCAACCCTGTCGCATGTATCTTCAAGCTCTTTAAATATATGGCTGCTTAAAAATACGGTTCTGCCCTGTGTTTTCTGCTCTAATATCAGTTCAATAAGCGTATCCCGCATCATCGGGTCAAGACCTGTTGAAGGCTCGTCAAGTATCAGAATTTCCGGTTTGGACATAAACGCCGCAACCAAAGCTGTCTTTTGCTTCATACCTTTACTCATACGCTTCAGCGATGCAGAGGTATCAATCTTAAACATATCAATCAGCTTATTCATATAACTGAAATCCTTAATACCCAAATAATCCGCCTGTATCCTGAGAAATGTATCTCCGCTGCCGACGTCCGGGAAATCAATTTCGCCCGGAACATACCCTACAAGCTTCTTTATGTCCTTCGCATTTTTCCATGCGTCCATTCGGCAAATTGTTATGCTGCCTTTATCCGGTTTCAAAAAACCCATCATATTTCTGATAGTGGTAGTTTTTCCGCTTCCGTTTGTTCCTACAAGCCCAAATATTTCGCCGCGTTTTACAGTAAAATCAAAATCAAAAATGCCTTTCTGCTGCCCATAGTCTTTTTGTCAAATGCTTCACGCTCATTACTTCATCCATTTGTCACACCTCCAAACGTTCTGTCATTTTTTTATAGAAGTGCATAAAATATGCTTCCAGCGACGACGGATATTCCTCGTAAGCTTTAATATTGTAATTTTTCATTACTGCAAGAAATTTATTTGTCGTTCCATCTTCTATAACAATGGTTGCCTTATTCGTATCAGCGTCGCAGTTTACAAATTCGAAATTTTCATTTTTAAATTTTTCAAAATCCGCCTTTGTAACAAATGCAATGTCCGCCTTTTTCCGGAGTCCATGTTTTACATCCGATGACTTGACAACAGATACAATCCTGCCATCCTTAATAATCTCAATTCTGTCGCATAAAGCTTCAACCTCAGAGAAAATATGGCTTGACAACAAGATGGTCTTTCCTCTTTTTCTTTTCCTCAAGCACAAAATCGATAAATACTTCCTGCATAACGGGGTCAAGTCCGCTTGTTGGTTCATCAAGCAAATATATATCCGGGTCATTCATAAATGTTGCAATTACCGCAAGCTTTCGCTTCTCTCCAATACTCATACGCGTAACTTTTGTATTTAAATCAACCGGAAATAACTTTACAAGCTCATCAAGTCTGTTTTTTACCTATGCTTTTTCTTAATCTGCACATCATATCAAGAAAGCTCTGTCCAGTAAGACCGTCCGGTAACGATACTTCCCCGGAAGATACCCTACTTTTCTAAGTATCTTATCGTGAGCCTTGCGGCAATCCATACCGTCTATTTTTACCGTCCCCCTCTGCGGCATTGAAAATCCCATCAGATGCCGCATTGTCGTTGATTTACCGGCTCCATTTGGTCCCAGAAAGCCAAGCGTTTCGCCCTTTTCTACCGCTAACGATACATCATACACGCCGCGTCCATGTCCATAATCTTTGGTTAGATTTTCGACTTCAATAACTGCCATATGCTTTACCTCCTTTATTTTGTATCCTCATACTAACTGCCAAAAGTAAAACGAGAGTAAAAAAAAATGCAGAAAAATCTGCGTTTTTTACTCTCGTTTTTTTTGTATAGAAAAAGGAGCTGCGTACAACAGCTCCACTTTTTTATTCTCAATTTACCGGCAAAGTAATTATAAAAGTGCTTCCTTCATTTAATTTACTTTTCAACCTCAATCGTTCCATTGCATAAGTCTATAATCCGTTTTGTAATCGCCAGTCCAATTCCATTTCCATTCTTAAAATTCTTTGTATCATTCTGGTAGTATTTGTCAAACAAATGCTTTTTTGTTTCATCCGTCATTCCGATACCATTGTCAGAAATTTGAATGATAACAGCATTCTCTGTCGTACTTCCGTCAATCGATATCTCGCCATTTGCGGGCGTAAATTTTATCGAATTGCCAAGGACATTCAGCCACACTTGTTCGAACAATTCTTCATTTCCATAATAGCTTATATCCAAATCTTCAGGAATATTAAGCGTGATATTTTTTTTCCTCTATCTGCTTTAAAAAGCAATATAACACAGGACTTTATTTGTTCACTGAGCGAAAAATGTTCCTTATCGGTTACTATCTGACAGGCTTCCAGTTTGGAAAGCAACAGTATATTCTGTGTCAAATTTGCCAGCCTGTGCGATTGCTCCGATATCACTTTTAAATATTGCAACCGTTCCTCTGTCTCCGTTTCGGTTCCGGTTTCATAAAGATAATCAGCAAACCCATTTATCGATGTTATCGGCGTTTTGAATTCATGCGTAAATTCGTTCATAAAATTATCCATTTCATGCTTTGTCGCTTTCAACTCACTTGCCATTGCATTAAAACCACAGTATATTTTTTTCATATTCATCCGCCCCATCCACTTCAAGCTGAATATCAAGATTTCCATTTGCTACTTCCTCAAGAGCGTTCAGCAGCGGAACCAGGCGCTTTTCCATGTGTTTCATAATCAGATACATAGATACTCCGATTATAAACGTCATGGGCAGTATCATGCCAAGCATATAAATGGCGGTCGTATAGTTGAAATCAAATGCAAAGCATCCGATTAACCCAAATGTCATTATACTTCCAATCACAACGACTGCGCTTACAACAAATACCCATTTCATACGGTGGAGCGGCAAAAAAGCCTTTTATCTTATTATTTTTCATCATACTTACTCCTCGCAATACAACCTTGTATCCCAAACCTCTTACAGACACAATTTCAAATTCGTTACACACCGCAAATTTATTTCGAAGCCGGCTGATGTACGTTTTTATCGTATCATAGGTGGTTTCCGTATCATAACCCCATATTTCATCCATGATTTGCTGCTTTGTAAAAATCACATCCGGATATGACAGCAGTTTATACATCAATTCAAATTCCTTCGTTGTCAATTCTATTTGCGTATCCTGATACGTTGCTGTATGCGAGTCGCTTGAAAGCATAAAATCTCCTATAACAATCCGCTTGTCATTCGCAATTTTCGCTCTCCGCAGTATCGCCTCAATCCGCCATTTGAGTTCTTCATAATCAATCGGCTTTGTCATATAGTCATCTATACCGATAGCAAATCCCTTTTTTTCTTATGTGCAAATGTATTCATCGCTGTAAGCATTATGACTGGCGTTATATCCCCATTCTCACGCAAAGTCTGAACAAACTCGTACCCATCCATCTCCGGCATCATAATATCGGCTATGATAAGCGAAACATGGTTGTGCGCCAGCATTTCTAATGCATCGACTCCATTTTCCGCCTCAATAATATGATATTCGTCTTTTAATTTTGCCCTTGTCAGCATGCGGACCGACGCTTCATCTTCAATTATAAGTATTGTAATCATTGCAAACACCTCCAGCCTTATCATGCAACACCATGGTAAAACGAAAGTAAATTTTTGAAAACCGTTTATTCGTTGGCAACTATTTTATATTGTTTTGTCATCGTTTCTTCCCTAAATTCTTTCAAAACCCTGAATCAGATTGTTGTAAACGGAACTTCCATCAAGAATCGTTCCAAACGTATCAACCCAACAAGGTATATAACCACATCTGGCAGCCACCATCTGTGAACCAATATTTGTTGTCGATGCAGAATAGAAAGGAATGATATTTCGCGTCAGCAATTCTTTCGTCAATTTCTTTACTAAACAAGTTCCCAGTCCGGCTTTTTTCTGTATTCTTCCTTTACGTCTATACCAATTTCCCATACGCCATCCATGGATGATTCCGCAGCGCCCGCCACACCAATCAATTGTTGATTATCCCTTGCAACAAATACAGCTTTCGTTTCAGTTAAACCATTTTTCATCAAATGCCAGAGAATTTTCAAAACCTGTCAATCCTCTAAGCGATAAAATATCTTCATAAAAAAAACATTTGTATTCATAGTCAGACAATTCAATGCTATCCCATGTACAGTCATCAAATGTATTTTGCCCCGGACAAGCGCGCATTTCTCCCGCAAATGCTCCATCATCCGGAACATAATGTATCGTCTGCCCATAAACCAAAGGAAGTTCAAAGATTTCATCTCGATTCTTATTTTGTAACAATTGGTGTACTTTTTGAATATAAATTCTCTGATGTGCATATCACAACACAATCTCTATATGCTAATATTTTAATATATGGTTGCTGTGCATTCTTATTAACCGAAAAAATGGTGTTCTTTTCATTTAAGTTCTCTACACTGCAATAAAATTCCTTTGATAATAATTCTTGGATTTTATTCTGAATTTGTTTTTTCATCTTTTTTGTTGCATACTTTCTCCTTCCATCAGGATGTTCAAGATATGCTGCTTTTTTTTTTCTTCGTCATATCCTGCAATCGGTACACCTTTGATTCTTTTTTTTTCATTATCTATGCTTATTGCTGCTTTAAAACGTTCCGTCAGTTCGTCATCAGAAATTCCACAAGTAGAATCCAATTCATTCATAATTATCTACTCCTTCGCTATTTTTGATTTCTGCTTGTTCCGCTATATACTTTTGATATTCTTCCCGCCAGTAGTTTCGTTCTTCTTCCGTAATCTGCCTTATCACCCTGCAAGGATTTCCCGCCGCTATCACATGTGATGGAATATCTTTTGTCACAACAGAGCCGGAACCAATCACCACATCACTTCCGATTGTCACGCCCGGATTAATTACCACATTTCCGCCAATCCAAACATTGGAACCGATTGTTACCGGCTTTGCATACTCCACTTCGGTATTCCTGATTTCTGCATCAACCGGGTGTCCTGCTGTGTAAATGCTGACATGCGGCGCTAAAAATACATTATCACCAAATATCACTTTATTCTCATCCAATATCGTAAGGTCTGTATTTGCATAAAAATGCTCACCAAAAAACACTCTGTCGCCATGGTCGAAATAAACAGGCGGTGTAAGCACCATGTTTTCAGTTGCTTTTCCAAAGCATTTTTTAATTCTTCCAAAGCGCTGGAGTCGTGCCAAAACTCGGATTCATTAAATTTCTTTTGCGCCGCATGCACGCGTTCCCATGAATCATCTCCAACTTTACCGGGCGAATACATACGCTGCTCCATCATCCGATTCCATTCAAATTGTGATTTCATTTCCACCTCCCAAATTTCTTTCCGTTTTATTCTCCTTTTTTGCTTTACACAAACTTTTTTGCATGAACGAACATAGCTTGAACATTCAGTTGTCTGCAAACAATCTGTGAGTGTTCTGCGTTGTTGCGTTCATTATATCTATTTTTTATATAAAGTAAACACTTCCATAAATTCACTGCTTCCGGCATTTCATAAATGTGATTCTTTTGACATGCAACGGAACGTAGCATAAAACAAAATCAGCGTTTCTGAAATATCTTCGGAGTTGATTGTGGATTTAACATAAATAGATACGCGGTTAAGGCAGAAAACTGCCCTCTATGCCGAAGCATAAAGGGCAGTTCGTAACCGTTAAGTTTGTTGCAAATAAAAATAACCACTATTGCATTTTCATTGTATTATTCCTGCATAAAATAACTTACTCTCTGATAATATTTCTTCTGTTCTTCCGTAAACAGTTTTTCCAATATGGAAATATCTGCATTCTCCCGGTAATCTTTTAAGCCTTCAATATAAACTGACCGTTTTGCATCTTCAATAATAACAGGACTGATACGATTCCGCAGGCATTTCCCGAAATAGAATGATTCTTCCAGTCCTGCCATTTCCATCCTGAAAAGGATGTATGCTTTCGTATCGTGCATGAAACTCTGCCAACACAGAAAGGTTCACCTTCTGCTCATGATACCAACATAACAATTTTTCCATTTCTGCTTCTACTTCTGTCGGCTTTGTCGTTGCATACATACCAATCATATTCGGTCTTTTTCTTATAATCTCCTATGGCATAACCATTCGCCCGGTCCTCAAACACGCCAGACTTTAATTCATAATGAAACTGCTTTTATCAACTCTCCGTTCAATAAATCATCCAACGTATCCAGCATTTTATTGAACATTAAAAAATGTCCATTCATTTCTTCCACATCTTTTGCCCGATAACAATCATCTGACCGTGGCAATGTACCTGTGTCAAAAAGAGATGCTGTCTGTTCTTCCGTCAATGTACTTCCTTCAATTTTATTAGAGTTATATGCCAGGAGCCTTTGTGTATAGGCATATACGCCTGAAACGGTCAAACCTCTTTCTTTCTATCTGAAACCTCTCAAGCAAAAAAATCCAGAAATTCTGCATTGTTGTCCATGTTTTACACCTCTTTTTCCCTTCCTGTTTTAATCATAACATCAGATATTATAATCTGCAACAGAATCTGCAGCCTTGTTTCCCTTTAGATAATTGAGTACTTCTTCTCCCGTAGCATAAAACGGAGCCTTCAGCAATATCTTTTATTTGTTCATTTTTCCAGAATACGGATTATTTCTCCCTATATTCCAGTCATCATTCCCATACTGTCTGTTTTCCATGTTTGTTCCTTGAGGAAAATCATTAAATGTATCCTGATTATATCCCATATTAGTCCCCTGACTAGCTCCATTAAACATATCCTGATTATATCCTTTGTTAGTGTTATAATCCGATGCAGTTTCGGAAAAAGGTACTTTTTCATATCCTCTCCTGCCCCTTACAAATGTAACAATCAAATTAATAAGAATAAAGATAACTGTACAGTTCCATACTACTGCAAAAAATAATAACCAGCAGGGCTGTTCCCATATTAAAACTGTTTTCCATTATGTATTCAAGGGAATTGCTGAACGTCTTATTAAAAGCCTCGCCCACAGAATAATCATTCATAGTAAGATATCTCTGCAAATCATCCTGAAACTCCGAAAATTTACCTGACGTAATTATTGAATCCGTATCATCGCCCTGCATGCCTTCCCATGACCAATCCACAAATCCATTATCATAGGCTTCAGTTTCCGAATAAACTATCAAAAAATGCTGTTCATCATAAAAATGATTTACATATAAATCATAGGCATAATTTTCAAGGCTATTATAATAATTTTCCCCCAATCATTTCTGCTGACTGTAATGATATAAGGACATACTCCCCGTTAAATCCTGAAATTCTCCCAGAGTTTCATTGAGCTGACTGTAATTATCAATTACCCCAATATTGTCTTCAATATAATTTCCATTGTCACTATATTCCGGTGTTAGTGCTTTATTAAATATTCCATTCGGAAATGCTACCGACATAGCAACAAATATTCCTACAAATAAAAACGGACACAGGAACAAGATAGAAAAAAAAAAGAAGCTACGCTCATCCTTCCTGGTTCTCTATTTGCATATATGTATCCATAACCCCCACCCATTTTCCTGTATCTGTATCTGTTTGAATTAATAAACGGTCTTTTGGACATACGTACCCCATTTACGCTGCTGTGTCTTCCCCCATGACTTCCTCCATGACTTCCTCCTCCATGACTTCCCCCACTATGACTTCCTCCTCCTGAGCTATGCGGCATAATTTATCCTCCTTCTCACTTTTCATTTTGTTTGCAGCAATTGTAAAACGCCGCTTAAAAAGTGTTCAACAATCGTATTATTATAGGTATATAATACTACATCTATATAGGAAAAACCAGCAACAAATGATTACATTATTGCAACCTATTGTCTTCGGGAACAGATGAAACGCTGCATATTAAGTTGTTTGTCCTCTGAAACCTTAGAGGATTTGAATACGATGTTTAAAATAAAGCTGGATGAAAAGAAAAAACAAACTGGATGTAACCTGCCTGAACAAAAAAAAAACTAAGCCGCTACGAAGCGGAAGATTCCCCTGAGTGCTGCTCTTGCATCCTTTATCTGTCCAGCCTCTATCTGTTTTTCAGATATTTCAATATCTTTATACATGGTAAGCTGTTTCATGATCGACTCATAAATCTCCATACTCATAATGACCATATCGCCATAACCATTTTTTTGTAACATAGATAGGCTCCTTTGTCTTGTGACACATCTCTGAAATCTCTGATGTATTTTTTCAAGTCTTTAATAGGAATTATTTGTGGCATAATCTGCGCCTCCTTACTTATGGTCTAATTATACCATAATTATGTCCTTTTTCAACTTATTTTCAAATTCTACTTCAGGTTGCGCAAAAAGAAAATTGAAGTTAATGGTGGCGCAAAGATATATATGATATAATGAACGCAAAATTGCTTGCAAGGGCGATGATTTTGCGGAATGCATAGAATGTGCGCAGCACATGATATAGTATTATCAAACAAACAGAAAGGCGGTACAACATGAGTTTTGCAGATAATTTAAAAATGATTCGAAAAGAACGAAATATAACACAGGAACAACTGGCGGAACTTTTAAACGTATCAAGACAGGCTGTATCAAAATGGGAATCTGGAAATGGATATCCGGAAACAGAAAAAACTGCTCATTATTTCAAAAGAACTGAATATTTCACTGGATTATCTCCTTTTAGACAGTGAACCTAATCAGGCAAATCAAGATACAGCAGAGGAACAAAAAAGCGGCTGTATATGTACCGAATGGGAAACTGGCAATTCCAACCTTTGACCATGAAAATGTAATCGTATGCCATGCTGTAAAATCATCCAAAATTCTTGCTCCGGGAAAAAATGAACCAAAATACATTTTACTTGAGTTGATAAGGTCACATTCTGGGGCGAACATACAACAATACTTGGATGGTATGAAACATTAGAGGACATTCAGCAGGAAATAGCCAATATCACCACCGCAATCAACAGCGATAAGACTTCTTACACACTAAAATATGCTGCTGATGTAGAATATGTCGGCTTATTCGGTCAAGCAAAGCTTAAAAATGTTTCAGCGAAACCTTAATACTCAACATTTTCAACGGTTAATTCAAGGCTTCCGCTAAAATTTTCTCCTTTTAGAATGATATAGTTATCGCCTGAAGAAATCGTGTACTCCTTTGTGTCTTTTGAACTGTCATAAGCAACCGTATATTTATCGCCGCCCGCAACCCAATACAATTCAGCCGCACCTTTATCTATGGTCAGCGTATAAATTACTTTTTTAACTGATTTCGATTTTCCCCGTTCTAATGCAGTTCCGCCAAAGATAAACTCATTCCCGCTAAATTTATCATAAGTGGCTGTATAAGTACCTGTATATTCGTCTTCGTCCTTATCCTTTTCGCCCTGGCAGGTCTTTTTTTTTTTTTGTCAATGCGTGTTTACTAAAGGATTGTAACCAACTATCCCAATCGTCAACCAGATTATCTTTCAAATTGTCTTTCTCGTGGTTTGAGCCGCAGCCTGCAATACAAAAAGGTCAAACACAAAATCAAAATCAAAGATATAACTACTTTTGCTTTTTTTCATATTTCACATATCTCCTTACATAATTTTCAATGATAGGTAATTGCGAAACGCAGAAATCTTTGTATTGGTTGTGCAAATGCATGGATACCAGAAATAATACATTTCTCAACCGCCTATTTTCGGTAAAACCATCATAGCAAATATGGCAGCGCCACCAACTGCATAAAGACCGTTTCACAATCAGGCAAACCTTCATCAAATTATTCTGCACTTTTTGCCTTAATATAAGATATCATTGTAAATATTCCGCTGAATATCATAAACGCCGCATAGCAGGAAATCATAATTTCTGCTGCAGGCGACTCTAACGCCCAATCAAAC
>VOFJ01000445.1_pt1 | contig 69221 bp, 115 predicted proteins | sample 5384081 | NCBI WGS metagenome assembly VOFJ01 (sample SAMN12384729, study PRJNA508395) | human gut metagenome | isolation source: healthy gut I | host: Homo sapiens | reverse complement strand
GAATAAGCAATATTGTCATCAAACTTTCAAGCATAAACATAGCAACAGCAAAAAGAGTAAAAGCAACAACCGGAAATACAAATCCCGTAGACATGCCTGCATTTTTCAAAAAATATACCGATTACATATCCGCCGGGGATTCCAACAACAGCAGTTATAAGCAATGCAATCAAAGTAGTAAAAAAGACCTTCCATCATAAATGCTTGCTTCAACTGCTTATTTGTCATACCAATAGATTTTAGTGTGCCCATTTCCTGTTTCTGTGATAAAAGATTTGTCACAGTAAGATTGATTTGATTGATGACCGCAAATATCCACAAGATGGCTGCAATCGCATAAGCTAATGTAAAACCTGCACGATTGTCTGATTGGTGTTCTACAATAAAATCTTGAAGGGTTTGTAAGCGAACATCCCTATTGTCAGAAACGAGTAATTTGAGTTTTGCTCGATTATCTCCTGATATTCAGCTTCTGCTTGTATTTCGATTGCGTATGTACAGTCATAACCTGCAAGTTCTTTGAGCATATTTTCCGGCATTCTGAAAATATAGCCACCCATTCCATCATTGCTGGAAGTGATTGCACCAATTTTGAATGCTTTTGTTATTGTTTTACCACTATGATTTTTTGAAATTTAAAGGTCACAGTATCCCCAATTTGAGGTTTCCAATGGTAAACATCATAAATACGTTCTGGGATCACTTACAACTAATTCTGTATCATCAGTAATATTTCCAGACAAAACCGCTGCATTTAGCGACGCCAAATCCTTTTCATTATAGCCGAGCATCAAGGTGCTATCTGAAATATCATTGTCTGTTGAGAAATCAACTGGTACGGTAGCATAAGTAAATATATTGCTAACTCCCTCTATATCTCCAACACGCTTTACATAATCAGAAAAATATTCTTTCTGCAAGAGAGCATCCAAATTTTCACTTTCGTTTTCTAAATCAATGCTGATTTTGAAATCTCCGTACTTCATATCCCAATAACGAGCCATACTCTCGGCATTAAAAGAACTCTGATAACTTGCTGCAAGGAAAAATATAACTCCGCACAGTCCCAATGATAAAATGGTCAATAGAGATTTTTTTCTGTTTCTGGAAAAGCTGATTTTCGCTAAATATACGGGCGTAATACGATGTCTTTTGTGAGTGCGGTAATTTACAATTCCCACTGGATTCTTCAGGGCGGAAATTGGAGAAGTATTCGCTGCAATTTTTGCTGGTTTACGAACACTAATATAAACAAGCAGTATTCCAAAAAGGCATGCGCCACATAGAGAAACAATAAATGCAAATACTGACCAGCCTTTTGATTGCAGACAATAGCTGATGATCGTTCCCATGATACTACCAATTAAAATCCCCGGAACTGCAAGCATATAACCCTGTTTAAGAACTATTTTATAAATTTGCTTTTTACTTGCCCCTATTGTCCGAAGCTGTCCGAACTCAGCAACTTTTTGTCCAACCGAAATATAGAAAATGCTGTAAATTACAAGTGCGGCAGCTAAAAACAAAATGGCAGCAACTACACCATATACCGCATAATTACTGAAGGACAAAGTTGTATTTACATAATCATAGTAACTGCTGACTGTCCAATTATTCAGTCCAGTCTCCTCTGAAATTTGAGATAATATTTCTGTTGCTTCGTCTTTTGTAAGGGTATCTGCATTTTCAAGCCAAACATATCCATTAAGCAGGTTATTTCCACGTAATTCCCGGCATTTTTCAAGTGAAACAAAAACAGGATAAGCGGTAGAAGTTTTATCATGATAAATACCAACAATAGTATAATTCTTCAAAGTGCCATCCAGATTCAACTGAACTATGGCGTTGATTTCCGGAGACTTATTTTCACTGGCAAAAAGGCATCTGTAACAGCAATTTCACTTGCTTTCTCTGGATATTTTCCGTCAAAGGCAGGAATCAAACTAAGCATGTCATCATCATAATAAATCAGAGACAGTTCTTTAGAATTTTCTTTCACTGTTTTGATATTACAGGAAAGTCCTACACTTTTTACTTCTTCGTTTGCTAAAAACTTTTCTTTTACTGTCCTGCGTAATGTCAAAGAAAATTCCTTGATGTAATCCTTCGATTTCTTTCTGCTTTTGATAAATGATATTTTGCACTGTGAGCAACGACATCATTATCATAGCAACGGCTACAATAATTGCCGAAAGGCAAAATAAGTTTTTTCTTCTTATCAAAACGCACACTTTTTTCGTGCTAATTTTTTAATTACTGCACTGGTATCATTTTCAAAAGGATAATTCATAATTCCCACCTCCTTTAGCCAACAATTTTACCATCTTCAATCCGTACAATGCGGTCTGCGAGTTGAGCGATCTCGTTGTTGTGAGTAATCATTACAATGGTCTGATTAAATTCTCCGCTGGTATGCTTCAAAAGCCCTAACACATCTGCACTGGTCTTGCTATCAAGATTTCCGGTCGGTTCATCAGCAAGGATAATCGCAGGCTTCGTAATTAAAGCTCGTGCAATCGCTACACGTTGCTGTTGACCGCCTGAAAGATTGTTCGGCATATTTTCCAGCTTATCTTCTAAAGCCAGCATATACACAACTTCGTCCATAAATTTCTTATCTACGGTATCACCATCCAATTCCACAGGCAGGGCGATGTTTTCATATACATTCAAAATCGGAACCAGATTGTAGTTTTGGAAAATAAACCCTATGTTACGACGGCGGAAAATTGTCAATTCATCATCATTCTTTTTCGCAAGTTCTTCCCCCCGTACAATCACGCTGCCGGAAGTGGGGGTATCAAGTCCTCCCATCATGTGGAGTAACGTAGACTTGCCGCTGCCGGAAGTTCCAACTACGGCAACAAATTCTCCCTGTTCCACAGTAAAATTTACACCATCAAGGGCACGAGTGATGTTTGGTTCTGTGCCGTAATACTTCTTTAAGTCGATTGTTTGTAAAATGCTCATATTCAAATGCTCCTTTCAAGGCTTTCTACCTGTTGATGAAGTCATTGTAAACCACAAATGTTACACAAATGTCCGAGGTAGGAAAAATTTTTTTTTATCGAAAATCGAGATGAAATGTTACAACGCTCGGACATTTCAAAAAAAGTGGTGTATCTTACCTTACAGGAAGCATAATAGAAAATTCTGAGCCTTGCCCCAGCTCTGAAACGACCTTGATATAGCCCCCTTGCCTTGTTACAATCTCACGAGCCAAATACAAAAACCTATTCCCACACCCTGTTGATCGTGTACTTCTTCCTCACGATAGAAGCGCCGAAAGATGGCAGCCTGATTGCTTTCTGAAATGCCCCTTGCCGGTGTCGGTCACTTTGACCTCTACGTACATTTCCCACTGAACCACTGATACAGAAATCTTTCCACCTGACGGAGTGTATTTTACTGCATTGTCCAGCAGATTGAAAAGGGCTTCGCTTGTCCACTTGCTGTCATGGGAGATTATCAAATTTTCCGGGCAATCCACGGATACAGCAATTTCTTTTTTTCTCTGCGGCATATACAATACTGCTCATAGCTTGTGCAAGCGTATGGAATAAGCTGCTGTCTTTCTTTTCTAATCGTATCGCTCCGGTTTCCAACCGGGATGTTTTAACCAGTGCTTGGAACAGAAAATCTAGTTTATCAGTCTGACTGCGTATGCCTTGCAAAAAAATCCATCCGTTCTTCTTCTGAAACAGGCTTTGTTAAAAGTGTGTCCGTTACCATTCATTTGCAAATTGCTGACAGGCGTTTTGACTTGATGCGAAATATCAGAAATCAGCATTTGAAGCTCCTGTCGTTCCATGTCTACCTTGTGCCGATTTTCCTGCATAATCTCATACAACCGGATTAAGCGGTGGTTGATACGGGCAAAAAGAGTTTCACTATCATTTGACTTTTGTAATTCCTCGTTTCCATCAATCATGTTGTCCAGCGTCCGGCACAAATTAGAAGTAAAATGAGAAAGGCGTTTTCCAAAAGACAGCACCAATAGCCAAATCCAGAAAAATGCACAGAGTGTCAATGTTCCACCTGCTATGAAAATTCGTATATCCTGCATTATACCGCCGAGAATACCGGTAATTACCAGCATAGAGAAAACCATGCCAGCACTAATCAGTCTACAAATTTTCTTAGCAGAAAGGTTATTCAGATTCATTTCTTTTCGCCTCCTGTCCATTGATAACCCATACCATAAACCGTTTTGATATATGTGTCGCCATCCGCTTCAATCTTACTGCGAATACGGCTGATAGAAGTAGTAAGGGTATGTTCATCTACATATTTTTCATCAATGTCCCACAGCCTTTCCAAAAGTTGTTGGCGGGTAAGTACCTGCTTCGGATTTTTTTAAGAAATAGGTTCAGCATTTTATATTCCATCGCAGAAAGCGCTAATGGTTTCCCGTTCAAACTTGCAAATTGTTCCGAAAAATCCAGAAACAAGCTACCATCCTCGTAAATATCCTTAGCTGGTTTGTGATGCTCCAACATAGCGAACATGGCTTTGATTTTTCGCTGCAAAGCACTAATCGAAAAAGGTTTCGTGATATAATCCACTGCACCAGCTTCATATCCCCGTATCTGATTGCTTTCCTGATCGTTGGCAGTTAGAAATATAACTACTGTATCAGGATGCTCTGGCTTGATAAGACGGCATAGGTCATAACCATTTCCGTCTGGTAAATTTATATCCAGCAATACCAAATCAAAAATGTTTGTTTTTAATGATTCAGCGGCTGTCCTTGCATTCAGAACAGAAGTTATTGTGTAACCGTCCAATTCCAAATTATAAGTAAGCGTTTTATTCAAAAGGTTATCATCTTCGACAATTAAAATATGCTTCATATTATCACTTCCTTTTCCTTTTGCAGATAGTATAACAGGCAAATGTCCGAGAATTGTTACAAGGACAAATATATTTTTCATTTTACAGCTTTTTTCTGTGTACTGCAATTTTATATAAAGAAAGGACAGCAGTGTCAAATTGCTGTCCTTACGGCTTATTATAGCTGGTAGTGTATAAGCGTGGGTTCATCATATTTGGTGTGGTATCTTTAACTATGGGAAACTCCGGTTTCCCAGTTGGAAACAGCTCTGTCAGTGATGTTTAACTTTTTCTGCTAATTGTGCTTGTGTCAGACCTTTTTCTTTTTCTGCAACTAGCAATAAACTTTCCTGTATCAATTTGATTCATTACAATATGCCTCCTTTCACGCTACACTTTACAATTTTTATCAGTTTTTGTACACAAACTGTAAGTGGAATTATCAAACTCAACCATAGGTTGGGAGAGATATTATATTTGATAAATGCCGTTTTCTTCAACAACACCATTTTACCACACGCGCACACAATTCCATTAAAACCGTTTACTTCGCTTTAACCGATACTTCCCATTTATTCCTAATGAGAATGGAGATTTAATGCAATATTGCGAATGCACCAATGATTTTGTGAATGCAATCATTGATGACTATTTCAATTCCTTTGAAATACGCAAATACTGCATTAACAAATATGAACAGCCTTATTACGCTGTTCGTATCTCAAAAACTTGTGGAAGACGATACTGGGAAGGTCAAGCGAAAATACACCTACCTGGCTTACTTCGCCAAACCGGAAATGGCTTACACCTATCTTGCTGAATACAATAGCGGTGCGGTTGTTCCGGAGCATATGAAATACTCGGACTCGCCTACTTTCGCAGAGATGTACGAGAAATGGAAGAAATACCGAAAATCGCTTAAAAACAAGATTAGCGATTCCCATGGCGAAATTATGAGATTGCTTTTCATCATTTCAGTGAACTGCATGACCGCAAATTTATTTCCATCAGGACAAATGATCTGCAGCAATGCTTAAATGCCTACAATCACAAATGGCAGACACACCTTTTGCTTCACTCATGGACAATGCCGGAGCAAATGATGTATGTATCAAATTGATTATGGGACACAGTATGCAGAACGACACCACCAAAGGAACATACACCCATAAGACCTTAGAAGAACTTCTTACAGAAGTGAACAAGATATAAAACAATAAATCAAGACTGATTGCTGGATACACTTATGATATTTCTTTTTATTTAACGTCACACTTATGTTCAGCCTAAATCATCTTGAAAAAGCAAAGGATGAAATGCTTCCAAAAGCATTCAAAATCAGTAAAAACGAGTGTATACCACCTGTATATCACTTGTGTACCGCGTGTATATAACGACCCTCAAAATAACGTAAATTATCTTCTATTTATGAATATTCTGACAATTCACATGTCTTATGAATACATAAAGAAAAGTCCCATAAACACCAGTCAAATCGAAGATTTGATTTGTTTACAGGACTTCTCAATATAATCTTTTATCTTAGCAATTCACGATTAGCATACACCCTGTGCAAGCATAGCATCTACTACCTTCTCAAATCCGGCAATATTAGCACCTGCTACATAATCTGTCTTTCCACCAACGGTTGCATTGTATCTCTTAGCAGCATCGCTGATGTTAGCGTAGATTGTTTCCATGATTCCCTTAAGCTTTCCATCAACTTCTTCGAATGTCCATGAAAGTCTCTCTGAGTTCTGGCTCATCTCAAGAGCAGATGTAGCAACACCACCAGCGTTAGCAGCCTTACCACCTACGAAGAGAACACCATTCTCCTGGAGATACTTTGTAGCCTCAAGAGTTGTAGGCATGTTAGCACCCTCTGTTACAGATGTAACACCGTTAGCAACGAGCATCTTGGCATCCTCAATGTCTAACTCGTTCTGAGTCGCACATGGAAGAGCAAGATCTACCTTGTACTGCCATACACCGTGCTCACCGTTCTGCTTTGCATGATACTCAGCAGTTGACTTAGCAGCTGCATACTCAGTAAGACGGGCGCGCTTAACTTCCTTAACTTCCTTAAGAAGAGCAACATCAATTCCGTTTGGATCATAAATCCATCCGGTAGAATCAGAACATGTTACAACCTTAACACCTAACTCCTGTGCCTTCTCGATTGCGTAGATAGCAACGTTACCAGATCCGGAAACTGCTGCTGTCTTTCCCTCAAGGCTCATACCATGATCTTTCCATAATGCGTTAGTAAGATATAACAGACCATATCCGGTAGCCTGTGTACGTGCAAGAGATCCACCATAGGTAAGACCCTTACCAGTCAGCACACCTTCGTATGATCCACGAATTCTCTTATACTGTCCAAATAAGAAGCCAATCTCTCTTGCACCTGTTCCGATATCTCCGGCCGGTACGTCAACGTCTGCTCCGATATATTTGGAAAGCTCTGTCATGAAGCTCTGGCAGAATGCCATAACCTCTCTGTCAGATTTGCCTTTCGGGTCAAAGTTGGAACCACCTTTACCACCACCGATTGGAAGTGTTGTAAGAGAATTCTTAAATACCTGCTCGAAACCTAAGAACTTGATAATACCCAGGTTTACAGAAGGATGAAGTCTTAAACCTCCCTTGTATGGTCCAATGGAATTATTGAGCTGTACACGGAAACCTCTGTTTACCTGAACCTGTCCGTTGTCATCTACCCAAGGAACACGGAACATGATCTGACGATCCGGCTCTGTGATTCTCTCAAGAATCGCATTCTTTCTGTATAATTCCTCATTTGCATCGATCACAGGTCTTAAAGAATCAAGAACCTCTGTTACTGCCTGTAAGAACTCAGGCTGATCTGCGTTTTTTCTTCTTTACTACTTCGAGTACTTTCATCAACATAACCCATTTCTCTATCTCCTTAATATTAATTTTTAACGTCCGGAACCAGTAAAATCCCGAATCGTCATGTTCTGTTCATAATCTGTTGCCTGTTTCTACAACAACCTTTTTTATTGTAACGAAAAATGCAGGATTTTGCAATAGAAAATTCTTTATTATTGTAATTTTCTACCACTACGGCGTAATAAAGCGGCTTTTTGAGTACAAAATGAAACAGAGCGATTCAAAACTTGCATTCTGAACCGCCCGGTTATAACACTAAATAAGTATATATTTTATTTATCCCTGCTTATTTTCGACCAGTCAACGAATTCGGATTCCTCGTCCGTATCATAGTAGGTCAGTTTAAAGTAATCCACCAGTTTTGCCAGGGCAAAGACAAGTATCTCTTTTTCGGAATCGTTCATCTCATCCGCAACATTTTTAATCATCTGGCGGTGAAACTGTTCGTGATGATAATAGGCAGCTTTCCCTTTATCTGTCAGGCGCCAGCTTTATTACTCTTTATCCCGCGTACTCCGTTCCCGGACAACATATCCTTTCTCACACAAGGCATCCATTGCTTTCGTGAGTGTGCCTGTTGTAACGGACATCAGTTTTGCAACGGTTTTTCATATTTCGCGGCTCATCAATTCCCACTGCCTCAATAATATGCATATCATTATAACTGATATCTTTAAACTCTTCTGTGATCAGGCTTTTTCGCCTCAATTTCCAAAATATCCTTGAATAATTTTACAAGAAGATCATTTAAGGTCTCTTCCAGCGTCATGTTAAACTCCTTCATGATCTGGTGTGACCTACCACTCGACTGCACATGCCCCCCAGGTAAGTCCGGCACCAAATCCAACTAATACGATTTTATCGCCCCCGCTTATCATACCATGTTTGTGGACATTATCAAGTAAAATAGGTACGCTTGCGGCCGAAACATTTCCACACTTCTGTAAATTACATGGGAATTTTTCCATTGGCTGATGCAGACGCTTTTGCCACTGACTCAATAATCCGGATATTTGCCTGGTGAAGCAGAAAATATTTTACATCTTCAATTGGAAGTTCTGCCTGTTCAAGTGCTTCACTGACCGCCTTTGGAACCGTGCGCACGGCAAACTTATAAACCTCTCTCCCATCCATCTGGGTGAACGCATAATGCTGTGCACCAAGCTGGCGGTAAAGATTATTCACCGGACGGTTCTCACAATGCAGTGCCATGCCACCGGCTCCGTCTGATCCCTGCACCATGGAAAGCAACTGGCTTCCTTCTGCACTAACTACAGCAGCTCCGGCTCCATCCCCGAAAAGCACACAGGTACTGCGGTCTGCCCAGTTCATCATTTTTGACAGGGTTTCTGCCCCGATAACCAGTGCATGTTTGTAACGTCCGGTACGGAAATAGGCATCCGCCGTAGCCAGTGCAAATAAAAATCCGGAACATCCCGCACTCAGATCAAATGCCGTTGCACTTTTTGCTCCAATTGCAGCCTGTACTTCACATGCCAGCGATGGAAATATGTAATCCGGGGAAATTGTTCCCGCGATGATCAGATCAATTTCACATCCGGATATTTTTGCATCTGCAAGCGCCTCCTCTGCCGCCTCTACCGCCATGGAAGTCGTTGTCTCTTCCACCGCAATATGACGCATGCCGATCCCGGTGCGGGAACGAATCCACTCATCTGAAGTGTCCATAACCTGAGCCAGGTCATCATTGCTTACAACTTTTTCGGAAGCGCACTTCCGGTTCCTAAAAAATTTCATTTTATGATTCTCCTCTATGGAACAATTAGAACTTTCTGAAGCGATCATACCGCTCCTGTGCAAACTGTTTACCACTCTTGTGATTCTGTGCACGTAAAAATTCTTTCATATTTCCTTTCATCCATGCCGCAATCGAAGTCAGCGCATCGTCATCAGCTCCGCCATACTCCGGAATCACCTTATCCACAACAGACAGTTCTTTCAGATCCTGCGCCGTGATCTTCATGACCGTTGCCGCTTCTTTTTTGCACGTTTTCCATCCTTCCAGAGAATGGAAGCAAATCCTTCCGGAGAAAGAATCGAATAGGTGGCATTTTCCATCATCCATACTTCATTACCAACCGCAAGGGCAAGAGCTCCGCCACTGCCGCCTTCGCCAATCATCAGGCAAAGAATCGGCACCTGGATTCCGGACATTTCATAAAGGTTTCTTGCAATTGCCTCACCCTGTCCGTTCTCCTCGGCTTCTTTTCCCGGATATGCGCCGGATGTATTTACAAAAGTAATGATTGGCCGATTGAATTTTTCTGCCTGCTTCATCAGACGCAGGGCCTTGCGGTAGCCATCCGGGGAAGGCATACCAAAGTTGCGTTCCTTGCAGTCCTTTAAATCTTTTCCCTTATGCACCCCGATCACGGTTACCGGCTGTCCATCCAGATAGGCAATACCACCGACAATTGCCGGATCATCACGGAAATAACGGTCTCCGTGAAATTCCATGAATTCGTCAAAAATCTGCCCCATATAATCGACAGATGCCAGACGCTTCATCTGACGTGCCGCCATCACTTTATCCCACGGTTCTAACGGTCTGGAAAACGTATTTCTCTCGCGCATCAGTTCGGTCGGCTCATAACGGTCATCGTCATGTGCTGGATCAAAGTTTGCATAGCCTTCGGTCGGACGATGCAGACGAAGAATTTTCCCCAGCGTATCTTTTAACTCGTCACGCTCTACAATTGCATCCACAAATCCGTGTTTCAGCTGAAACTCAGCTCTCTGGAATCCATCCGGAAGCTTCTCCCCGATGGTCTGCTCAATCACACGCGGACCGGCAAAACCAATCAGCGCTCCCGGCTCTGCAAGGATAATATCTCCAAGCATTGCAAAACTTGCGGTCACACCACCGGTTGTCGGATCTGTCAGAACCGGAATATAAAGAAGTCCTGCATCCGAATGCCGTTTTACAGCTGCAGAAGTCTTTGCCATCTGCATCAGGGAAAGAATCCCCTCCTGCATACGTGCACCACCGGAACAGCAGAATAAGATCACCGGAAGTTTCTGTTCCGTTGCCTTTTCCATTGCACGTAATTCGCTCACCGACAACGTGCCCCATACTTCCCATCATGAAACGGGCATCAATCACACCGAGAACTGTCTTCTCCCCATTGATTGTACAACTTCCCATGGTTACGCCTTCGTTTAACCCGGTTTTTTCCTGTGTTGCGGCAACTTTTTTTCTTCGTATTCCGGGAAATTCAGCGGATTTTCGGTCTTCAGATCATTATCCCAGGTTTCAAAAGTTCCTGCATCCGCCACCATACGAATACGGTTTTTGGTGCGGACACGGAAATAATATCCGCACTCGTAGCAGACATATTTATTTTTTTTGATGACACGCTGTTTATCCAGTTCTTTTTGCAGATTTTACAGGTAACGGTCTCTACAACAGGTGCTGTTTCCTTTGCCTCTTCCTGCTTTGGCTCTTCTGCCTGTGTTTTTTCTGGTTCTTCGCTGTGATTTACTTTGATATATTTTTTATTAAAAAACATTGCCTTTCCCCTATCCGATTGCAAATGTCAGTTCTGCGGAACATGCCAGTTTTCCATTTACTTTTGCTGTTGCCTGCCCCACACCGATCGGTCCCTTCACCTTGATAATTTCGGTTTCAAGCACCAGAGTATCCCCCGAACAACTTTCTGCTTGAATTTTGCTTTATTGATTCCTGCAAAATATGCCGTCTTTCCTTTCCATTCCGGCTGCGAAAGAATCGCAACCGCACCGGTCTGTGCCAGTGCTTCCATGATCAACACGCCCGGCATCACCGGATTTCCCGGAAAATGACCGGCAAAAAACGGTTCATTGAAGGTTACATTTTTCTTTGCCACTGCGCGCACGCCCGGCTCTACTTCTTCCACTGTGTCAATCAGCAAAAACGGATGTCTGTGCGGCAGGATTTCCATAATTTCCTGTGTTGTCATACTCATAGCTTCTACTCCTCGGTATTTGCGAACCAGAAGACTTGCGTTATGTCCGCCAAATCCAAGAGAGTTTGACAGTGCATAGGTAAATGACTCGTGGGATTCTTCTTTACAGTAGTTCAGATCCATCTCGTCATCCGGTGTCTCATAACCAACTGTACGGTGAATGTATCCCTCTTCCAGCTCTTTGACACAGGTGATAAATTCAACCGCACCTGCGGCACCAAGAAGATGACCGATCATGGACTTTGTAGAATTGATCTTAATGTCCTTTGCATGATCCCCAAACAGTAACTTAATGGCACGGGTCTCAAAAAGATCGTTGTGATGCGTTGCAGTACCATGCGCATTGATGTACGTGATCTCGTTTTTGTCTACCCCCGCATCCTCGATGGCATTCTGCATAGCGCGTGCTGCACCTGCACCGTCTTCGAGTGGGGAAGTAATATGGTAAGCATCTGCAGAACATCCATATCCCACAACTTCTGCATAGATTTTTTTGCGCCTCTTGCCTTCGCATGCTCAAGTTCCTCAAGAACAACAATACCGGCACCTTCACCCAATACAAAACCGCTGCGGTTTTTATCGAAAGGAAGGGAACATTTTTCCGGATCATCGGATGGAGAAAGTGCCGTCAGTGCACCGAATCCGGCAATCGCACATGGACATACGGCTGCCTCTGTTCCTCCGGCTACCATGACATCTGCCTCTCCGTACTGAATGCTGCGGAACGCATCACCGATATTATTCGTACCGGTCGCACAGGCAGTTACATCATTGGTACATTTGCCCTGCAATCCAAGCTGGATAGAGACATTTCCTGCTGCCATGTTTGAGATCATCAATGGAACGAAAATCGGATTGACTCTGCCTGGTCCTTTTTTTTCCACAATCTTTGTGTACTCACGCTCGATTGCCTGAAGACTTCCAACACCGCATCCAACAGCTGTACCACAACGGTAAGCGTCCTCTTTTTCCATATCAAGCCCTGCATCCGCAACGGCTTCTTTGGCTGCTGCTACTGCGTACTGTGCAAACAGTTCCATACGCTTTGCTGCCTTAAAATCCATATGCTCTTTTCCGACAAAACCTTTGACTTCTGCCGCAAGATGTGCTTTATATTCACTTGCATCAAACTTCGTGATAGGATAAAATCCAATCTGTCCGGCATGGATTCCTTTCCAGAATTCTTCCACATTCAGGCCGATCGGCGTGATTGCTCCCATTCCCGTCACAACGACTCTTCTCATTTTCCTTTTCCTTTCTTTCTATCAGGTTCCTTAAATGGCCATACCACCATCTACAGAAAGTATCTGCCCGGTAATATAATCCGACTCCGGTGATGCAAGAAATGCGACTGCATTCGCAATATCCTGTACCTGTCCGGCTCTGCCAAGCGGGATCTGCTTTTTAATTCTTCCTGGGTCTTTTCCGGCAATACTGCGGTCATCTCTGTCTCTACAAATCCGGGAGCAACCGCATTGACGCAGATTCCTCTGGATGCAAGCTCCCTTGCAAAACAGATTTTGTCAGACCGATCACGCCCGCCTTGCTTGCTGCATAGTTTGACTGTCCCGCATTTCCAAGGATTCCGGATACCGAAGAAATATTGATAATTTTTCCGGCACGCTGTTTTAACAGATAGCGTGACAGATGACGAATTGTATTGAAAGTTCCCTTCAGGTTGGTATTGATCACAGCATCAAAATCGCTTTCCTTCATGCGCATCAGCAGATCATCCCTTGTAATTCCGGCATTGTTCACCAGAATATCCATATGCTTATATTCTTTGATAAGGGATTCTATCATCTCCTGACAGGCTGTAAAATCAGAGACATTGCAGCGAACACTCACGGCATCTCCTCCGGCCGCTTTGATTGCTGCAACCGTTTCATTAGCAGCATCTTCGGAACCATTGTAGTTCACCACAACAAATGCTCCGCGTTTTGCCAGCTCCAGCGCAATGGCTCTTCCGATTCCCCTGGAAGCACCTGTAACAAGTGCATTTTTACCGGTTAACATATTTATTGAAATCCTCCATTTTGTCGATGTTGCATGTGGTAACATCGCGATTGATCTTTCTCATAAATCCGGAAAGGCTGCGTCCCGGTCCGATCTCCACAAATTCCTCTGCTCCGTCTGCAATCAGGCGCTCAATTGTCTGCTGCCAGCGCACGGAGGAAGATACCTGACGTACCAGATAATCCTTGACGTCTGCCGGATCTTTGACATAATCTGCAGTCACATTGGTCAGATGCGGAATCGTGATCGGCTGAATCGTTACATCTTCGAGTGCCTCCCCGAGTTTCTTTCCTGCTTCTGCTAAAAGTGCAGAATGGAACGGGTACTGACTTTAAGCGGAACCACGCGCTTTGCTCCGGCTTCCTTGCAGGCATCTCCTGCCTCACCTACAGCATCTGCTGCTCCGGTGATAACGATCTGTCCCGGACAGTTGTAATTTGCAATGGAAACAACTTTGTTTGTTTTTGCAGCGGTTTCCTCACAGATTGCTGCGATCTTTTCCGCATCCAGTCCAAGAATTGCAGACATACCGCCGCCTACCGGATATGCCTGTTCCATATAAATACCGCGCTTGCGGACAACCGCAAATGCATCCCGCATTGTCATCGCTCCGGATGCAATCAGCGCACCATATTCGCCAAGGCTTAAGCCTGCCGTAACGTCGCAGCCAATTCCCGCTGCTTTTAATGCTGTATAAATAGCCGCCTCGGTTGTGAGCATACAGATCTGTGTGTACTCTGTAATGTTCAGCTTATCATTTTCTTCAAAGCAAAGAGCTGCCACATCCAGACCTGTCACTTCATTTGCCAGATCATAAACCGCTTTTGCTTCCGGCATGGCGTCGTAAAACTCTTTTCCCATACCAACATACTGAGATCCCTGTCCAGGGAACATAAATACTCTCTTCACTGTCTTCTCCTATTTCTGTCCCAATAACTTTTCGGCACCACTCATAACATCCCGGATAATTTCCGCACAGGTCTCTTCTTTTTTTACCAGAGCCGCAGACTGGCCTGCCATAACGCTGCCGTACATGACATCGCCCTCGACAACTGCTTTGCGCAGTGCTCCGAGTGTCATCTGCTCAAGTTCTTCGAACGGTGCACCTTCTTTTTTTCTTTCTTTAAGTACTCGCGGGTCATTTTGTTACGAATAACGCGAATCGGATGGCCTGTGGACATGCCGGTCACTTCACTGTCAATATCTTTTGCTTTGACCACGCGCTGCTTGTAATTTTCATGAACCGTGGATTCTTTTGCAACAACAAAACGGGTTCCCATCTGTACTGCCTCTGCGCCAAGCATCATAGCTGCCGCAAATCCACGTCCATCTGCAATTCCACCGGCTGCAATGACCGGAATGGATACCGCATCTACTACCTGTGGTACGAGTGTCATCGTCGTCTGGGCACCGATGTGTCCACCGGACTCCATTCCCTCAGCGACCAGTGCATCCGCACCGCCACGCTCCATCAGCTTTGCCAATGCCACGCTTGCCACAACCGGGATTACTTTGATTTTGGCTTCTTTCCACATGCTCATATATTTGGCCGGATTGCCGGCGCCGGTTGTTACTACCTTAACGCCTTCCTCCACAATTACTTTTGCAATCTCATCCGCTTCCGGATTCATCAGCATGAGATTTACACCAAATGGCTTGTCGGTTTCTTTTTTTGCTGCCTGAATCTGCTCACGCACCCAGGAAGCCGGTGCTCCACCTGCTCCGATGATGCCAAGTCCACCGGCATTGGATACCGCACTGGCCAGTTCATGTGTTGCGACCCATGCCATACCGCCCTGAATGATCGGATATTCGATTCCCAGAAGCTCTGTCACTCTTGTTTTCATAGCTTATGCCTCAACACCCTTATTTTTCATATAATCAATGACATCCTGAACGGTAAGGATCTTCTCTAAATCCTCAGAAGGAATCTCTACACCGTACTCTTCTTCCAAAGCCATTACCATCTCAAAAAGATCCAGGGAATCTGCTCCAAGATCCTCTTTGAAACGGGACTCTGCGGTGATAGAATCTGCGTCTACGTTTAACTGGTCTGCAATGATTTCTTTTTAACTTTTCTAACATAATGGGTTCTCCTTTTTACTGTCTTCAATTTTGTTTGATTGTGAAATAGTTTGATTGTCAAACAGTTTCTTAGTCAAAGTATATGCAAAGATAGTTTGATTGTCAAGATATTTTTTCAACAGGGTAATGATAAAAGAGTACAAAAAAGCACAGCAAACACTTTCTTCCTACACGAAAATGTTTGCTGTGCATATGGTTCTGTTTTTAAACTTATCCGATAATGAGTTGCATTGCCCCGTATATTCCGGCATCATTGCCAAGCTGTGCCAGTTCAAAGCGGGTATCACGACATGCATGGAAGCAGCTTTCCTTAAAGTGCTTCTGGATCGTATCGATTAAAATCTGTCCGGCTTTGGACACACCACCACCGATCACGATAACTTCCGGATTGGTCACGCATGCAAATATTCGAAAAAGGGTTGACCCTAAAAAATTTCTCCCACTTCATCTACCAGTCCAAGAGCTACTTCATCGCCTTCTTTTGCCACATCAAAAATGTCTTTTTTGCAGTAATATCTTTATAATCACGAAGCTTTGTCGCATCCTGTGTTTTGGCAAGTTTACGTTTTGCCATGCGTACAATACCAGTCGCAGAAGTATACTGTTCCAGACATCCATACTGCCCACAGTTACAAGGCTCGATCTCATCATGATTTACGGTAATGTGTCCGATTTCTCCGCCTGCACCGTTATATCCGGCAACCACATGTCCGTCCACGATAATTCCACCGCCGACACCGGTACCAAGCGTTACCATGATGACATCTTTACTTCCTTTTCCACCGCCCTGCCACATTTCGCCAAGACCTGCAACGTTCGCATCATTTCCGACTTTTTACTTTCAGACCTGTCTGGGCACCGAGTTCCTCCGCAACATTGATCACTCCCCAGCCGAGATTGACACACCCGTTAACAACGCCATCACTCCGCACAGGAATACGGAACACCGATTCCCACACCCTCTACATCACTCTTACTGATGCCTTCCTGCGCCAGTTTGTTATCAATCGCCTGTGCAATATCCGGCAGTACTGCCTTTCCGTTATCGCTGGTATCTGTCTTGATTTCCCATTTGTCAAGAAGCTCTCCGCTTGTCTCAAAAAATCCCATTTTTACGGTGGTTCCTCCCACGTCTACGCCAAATCCATATTTCTTCAATTCCTGATTCCTCCTTGATCTATGTGATATGTATTTTTCTTCTACCCCATGTATCTATATTCTACCATATTCCGGAATTTCTGCCTAGTATCGATAAAAAAAAAATCAACCGATGTATCCATAAATACACCGGTTGCACTGTTTTATATATGTTTATTGTACGTTTCCACCACCGGTATCTCCACTCTCTCCGGTATCACCGCTATTATCCGTGGTTCCGCTATTGTCCGGTTTATTGGTATTTTCTCCGATCATTTTCCGGCGTATCAGTGTTTCCTCCGCTTTCTCCGGAATCGTTGTCCCCACTATGTTCCGGTTTGGAATTGTTATTCTGATCACCGGCATTGCTGTCGTTATTGTCCGGCTGGTTATCATTTTCGGAGCTTCCGTCCGTTGTATTATCTTTCTGCTGGCTCTCGGAAGTCTGCTGGTCATCCGTCTGGTTTTCTTCCATCTGGTTTTCTTCGCGCATCTTGTCGTGTTCTTCCTCTTCCTGCTTCTGCTGATTTTTAAAATCATCCGAAAGCTGAGCATAAGGAAGGAAATCAAGCGAAGATAATCCCTCGTGGTAGCCGCAGACATATATGCTTTCCAGATCTGTGCCGGATATGTGCTTCCACTCAGATTGAAATGGCTTTTGGATAATCACATCCCACCCAGACTGCGGTTGTATAATATCTGGTAAATCCGCAGAACCATCCATCTTTGTGATCGTTTGTTGTACCCGTCTTTCCGGCACACGGCATATCGGCAAGCTTTGCAGAACGTCCGGTTCCACTGTCCATAACGGAGGTCATGATATCCGTCATCATCCGCGCCGCATCCTGCTTATAAACCGTTTTTTCCGTCAGGCTGGACGTATAGACTACATTTTCGTCAGAATCCACAATTGATTTTACACAGGTCGGTTCCCTGTAAAGTCCGTCATTTTCAACCGCTGCATACCCGGATGCCATCTCAAGTGGAGAAACACCTTTGGTAAATCCACCAAGAGATGTGGCGAGGGTATAATCTCCGTCCTTGATCTGTGCAAAATTCATATTTTTTTTTAAATACTGCAGGCCTGCTTTTGGTGTCAGTTCATCATACAGCTGCCAGGCAATCGTATTAATGGAATGTGCAACCGCATATCTGAGCGGAATCTTTCCGGCATATGTATTGTTTGCATTCGACGGTCCGTCTTTTAGTTTATGGTCATCCACAACGGTATCCGGAGTATACCCGCGCTCCAGCTGCGGAGTATATACCAGCAATGGCTTAATCGAACTTCCCGGCTGACGGTAACTCTGGTATGCACGGTTTAACGTATAATTATCCGAATCCTGCTTACGGCCGCCCACGATTGCCACAACATATCCGCTGTTGTTATCAATTGATACTGCTGCCGCCTGCATCTTGTAAGTTCCGTCTTTGGATTTGTCTTTAAATCCTTTCAGGGGTATCATCAATGGCAGACTGCAGTTCCTTTTGTTTTTCCATATCAATCGTCGTATAGATTTTGTATCCTCCGGAAAACAGTTTCTTCTGACACGCACTGTAAAGTTCGTCATATGCTTCCCCATAAGACTTCTTTTCCTTATCCGAATCAAAATAATATTTAAACTGGAAACCTTCCTGTTCCATCAGTGCACGAGTTGCGCAGTCATACGTGTAAGTGTCAATCGAACTGTTAATTTTCTCCGTGTCACTCTTTTTAGGCCGGTTCAGTGCAATCTCTTCTTTGGTTGCCTCATAATACTCTTCCTGGGAGATTTTCCCGTCATCCCGCATATTCTTTAAGATCAGATTCCGCCGGGTAATGGTATTGTCCGGGTGTGTCACCGGATCATAATTGGACGGGCGGTTCGGGATCGCACACAGATACGCGGTCTGCGATACATCAAGATCTTTCAGTTCACAGTTAAAATATCCATGACAGGCAGCGTCAATTCCGTAATAGCCGTTTGCAAAATACACGTTATTCAGATAAAATTCCATAATTTTATCCTTACTGTAACGTTTTTCGAGTTCCCACGCAAGAAACATCTGCTTCACCTTGTACTGCCACGTCTGTTTCGGCTGCATATAAATCAGCTTGGCAAGCTGCATGGTAATCGTACTTCCACCCTGCGTACCACCCTGCGATTTTTTCAGTTTCGACATGACTGTGGCTTTGACCGCGCGCACAAGTCCTTTCAGATCCACACCGTTATGCTGGTAAAACTTCTTGTCCTCAATACTGATAATCGCTGCGACAAAATTCTTTGGAATATCCTCGTATTTGACATACTGCGCATTCTTGTCTCCCCTTCGTTCAGAGATCAGTTTTCCGTCTTTATCAAAAACGGAGCAGGTCTGTGAAGGGATAAACGTAGAATCGTCGGAAGCAGATACTTCCTGCACTGCCTCACGGCGCATCTGCTGTATCTGATCCGCATATCCGCCAAAATAGTAGTATCCAAAACCTGCCAGCACAACAAGCATCAGCACGATCTGCAGCTTTATGACAAACCAGAAAAAGCGATGCTGCTTTTTCTTTCTTTTCTTTTTTTCTTCTTGGTTGACATATACTCTCCTCCATATTTATTTTGGAAACATACATCATACATTTTATCTCTTTTGGACAGTATATGCAAATTATCTTTTTATTAAGATTTTATTATTTTCACTGTTCCATATTTTTCCCCCAGAAAATTTGCAGCTGTGGCAGACAATGCTTTCAACAGTCCAAGTGTTTCCTTTTGTCCGCTGTTATCTGCCAGAATCACAGCACCCTGACAGTCTCCATTGCACAGAATACTTGAAAGCACAATTCCCTTCGGAAGGGTTGACATTGTTTTTTTGTAATGGAGCAGGCCTGTTCTTCTCCTGTTTTCACAACTGTGCTGCGCTTTTCAATCATTTCTTCCATTTCTTCGCTCAGCTGTTCCCCCCCTCAACTTCCTTTTTCCCGGTTCCCGCTGCTGCGATCACATATTCCCGATCCGTAATGCAGACCAGAGCCTCTGTGGTCTGTGCCAGTGCCTGTGCATAACTTCGTGCAAACTCGCCCAGTTCCCCAACCGGTGAGTATTTTTTTGAGCATAATTTCGCCCTCCCGGCTTGTAAAAATCTCTAGTGGATCCCCCTCCCGGATGCGCAGTGTCCTGCGAATTTCTTTCGAACCACAATTCTTCCCAGATCATCGATTCTGCGCACAATTCCAGTTGCTTTCATATGATAAATTTCCTCCTGTTTTCCAGATTACTTTCCATATTCATGTTGTATATGGGTAGTATGCCGGAATCCCAGAAAAATTATGCACAGAAAACAAAGCATTTTACTTGAAAAAACGTTCATCCCGTCATACAATAGAATTAGCTTTCACATAGGAGAAACGTATTATGGATTATAATGAAAATGAATTTAAGGCCAAGGCCAATATCAAAGCCAGACGCATCTGGCTTGTATTTGCCCTTCTTCTTAGTGCAAACTACGGCACAGATGTATCCCAGGGTGGGTATCCTTCCACAAATTTCATCATTTTTTTAATACTGTGCTGGGTTCCTTTTTTTTGCCGGTGATCTTCTTTTTTTGCGCATCAGGGGAAAGGCTGATGACCGCTATCGGTATGCGCTTGTCGTCGGTTACGGTATTTTTTACACGTTCCTGATCTGCACCACCGATTCACCGATTGCCTTTACCTATATTCTTCCGGTTGTCAGTCTTCTGGTTCTTTACAAAGACCGGAAATTTATGGTGGGATGTGCAATCGCCAATATCGCCAGTGTCATTATCAGTGTCATTTATCATCTGGTCGTTCTCGGTCAGAATACTGCAACAGATAAGAAAAATTATCAGCTGCAGATTGCCTGTCTCCTGCTCTGTTATATCGGCTATATCATGTCTATCCGCCATCTCATCGAATCCGATGGTGCCCTGACAAACAGTATCAAAGCCGATTTAAAACGGGTTGTTACAACTGTTGAACAGGTTAAAACCGCCAGCAATACCATCATGGATGGAATCACCGTTGTCCGCGAACTCGCCACGGAAAACAAACATGGTTCTGACATTGTCGTAGACGGAATGAACAAACTGACCGACCATAACGGCCAGCTACAGTCCCGGACAGCCTCCTCGCAGGAAATGACAGGAGATATTAATTCCCAGGTACAGAATGTTGCTTCCATGATCAATGATATGGTATCCCTGACTGCGGAATCCGGCAAACATGCAAAAACAAGTTCCGTTGATCTGGAGAGTCTGGTACAGACTGCCAGAACGATGGCAGATCTGTCCAATGAGGTAGAACATATTCTGGACGCTTTCAAGGCAGAATTTGAAACCGTAAAACAGGAAACCGGAACCATTGACAGTATTTCCAGCCAGACCAATCTGCTGGCACTTAATGCTTCCATTGAAGCTGCCCGCGCAGGGGAAGCCGGAAAAGGATTCTCCGTCGTTGCGGAACAGATCCGCAAGCTGAGTACCGAAACCAAAGATTCTTCCGGACAGATCAGCGAAGCACTCTCGCGGCTGGATGAAATTTCAGGAAAAATGACTTCTTCCATTGAAGAAACCTTAAAACTTATTCAGGTCACTCTGGAAAAAAAGTAACCCAGACCGGTGAAAATGTAAATAAAATTACACAGGATTCTTCTCTTCTGGGTGAACACATCCAGACAATTGATTCTGCCATGAAAGAAGTGGAATCTTCCAATCGTCAGCTGGTAGAAAATATGGAACAGGTATCTTCCATCGTGGAAACCATGACCACATGCATCCAGTGATTCCGATGAAACAAGCAAACGCATGCTCAGCAAATATGAGGAAAGTGCTTCCAACATCAATAACATAGAAAATGTAATTCAGGAGCTGATGTGTGAACTGGGCATCGGTGGTTTCATGGGTCTGGATGATATTCATGCCGGTATGAAAGCAAAAAGTTATTCTTCCAAAACATCTGGAACGCATGGAGTATCACGGAGAAGTCAGATCTGTTGCGGAAAATAGTATTTCCCTGATTTTGTCTGACAATCCACAGTTAAACGGATCCGAAACCTGTAAGGTTCAGGTCACGGTTGACAATGTTCTCTACTGTTGGGATCAGGCGCAGATACAGGCTGACACGGCATCCGGTTCCCATGCCTATGTATTGCAGCTTTCCGCACGTCCGGAGATCAAAAACCGCCGGAAATACCCACGGGCAGATGTGTCCAATCCATGTACCATCACGCTGAAAGATTCCGACACAACGTTCTCCGGTCAGCTTGACAATATCAGTGCCAATGGATTTGCATTTCTGATCCGGGATCCGTTTTTTTCATGGATCACAAACATGCAGATGTTGCTATCGATATCCAAAATTTTGCCCTTTCGGATCAGTCCCATCTGGAAGGACATGTCATCCGGTGCTCGGATGATGAAGGTGTATATATTGTGGGATGTCAGATGCCGGAAGACAATTATGCAATACGCAATTATGTAGATTCCCTTCTCGGTCAATAAATAAAACAGGGAAAACTTCTATGATTCCATAAAAGTTTTCCCTGTTTTCTTATCATTTAAGCTGTCAGCAAAAGTTTTTCAAACTCTTCTTTGGGAAGCGGTCTCGAATAGTAATATCCCTGAATACTGTCACACTTCATCTGTTTGAGGAAATCCACCTGTTCTTCTCTCTCAACACCTTCTGCCGTAACGCACAATCCAAGTTCCTTTGCAAGTAAAATCGTATGTTCCAGCAATCGTTCCCCACTGAAATCTCCGATGTAATCAATCAGACTTTTTGTCAATTTTTAACGTATCGAAACATTTCATGTTCAGTGTTGCAAGGGAAGAATACCCCGATCCAAAATCATCTACAAGCAATGGAAAACCATTGTCATGGAACTTATCTGCCAGCCCCTTGATATTGTCATTGTCAATTGCTGCGCTCTCTGTAATCTCAATCGGAACCAGATGGGTTTTTTACTCCGATTTCATCAGCGATCTGCTGATACCGGCTGACCACACTGTCAAAATACAGACTCGCCCTGGACAGATTGATGGATACCGGAATAATCTCCTTTCCCTGTTTCTGCCATTCTAACTGCTGCATACATACTTTTCGGAAAACATACTCATCCAGAACTTTTATCAGTCCGTCTCTCTCAAACAACGGAATGAATTTGCCGGGTGGAATAACATTTCCCTTTTCATCTCTCCAGCGGATCAGACCTTCTGCCCCTACCATCCGCTCTGTTTCCGGATCATATTTCGGCTGATACCACACCTCAAAACAGTTATTATTTTCCAGAGAATGTTTAAATTCATCCTCCATGGCTTTATCTTCAAGCATGCGGATCGTATCTTCATGGCTGTAAAACTGATAGCTGATATCTTTGCGATCCTTGATCTGATTCTTGGCAAAATTTGCTTCGCTGTATACCTCTTCCACTTTAGCATCCGGTTTCCACTTCGTCACTCCAAAATAAGGGATCAGCTTCGGAACCTTCAGCCTTACAGACAGTTCTGCCAGTATGGTTTTTAGCTGCTGTAACTGCCGGATCGTCTTCTCCTGATCCTTTCCACTACTGTAAATCACAAAACGGTCTGCATTGATATGTCCTGCCAGATCATCTTTTTCCAGTATCCCCTGAATACACTTCCAGATTCCTTTGAGTGTTTCATCCCCTTTGATAATTCCACAGATCGAATTGATAATTTTAAAGGAGTGGATGTCCATGGACACCAGATATCCCGGTTGCCGGAAATCCCGGATTTTCTTCTTAAAACTTTCGTAATTATTTCCACCGGTTACACTGTCCACATATGCCATGCGCTCAAGTTTCCTCTGTTTTTTCGGAACTGATATCGGAAAATCCTGCTACCATCCGGTGCAGCTGTCCTCCATCCGATGTATTTACAAATTTTGCACGGCAGTATTTTACTTTCCCATCCCGCACAATCCGGTAATCATACTGATATGCTTTTTTCAGGCTCAGCTGCTTACGGAGATTTTCAATGGAGGTCTCATACAGCATTGTCTCACGGTCTTCGGTAAGGACAACCTTCCCCACATATTCTGCCATGATAGCTTCATATCCCGGAATTTCCTTAAGCGTATCATTGAGCACAGAGCGCACTGCGGAGTTCACCTTATATACATATACCTTATCATGATCCACATCTACATAATATACACTGTTAAAATTGCTTCCCAGTGCCTGAATAATCTCATTCTGGCGTGTGTCTGCCCTGATCTGTTCGATCAGACCCAATACATATTCCGGTTGTTTCTGTGAAACCGCCCTGAATCCTACCCATAGAGATCTGATATACCATGTCTTTTCCCGAAGACTGAATCTTTGCACTTACCGTCTTTGTGCCATGGTCAATATCCTGAAACAGTTTTAACAGTTTTTCTTTTTTCCATAATTCTGTCCATGAGGATACTATGCTCCAGATCCGTAGCATTCTCCACGATTCCCATGTGACGGGCTGCAAACTCTGATGGCCTGATCCTGTGTTCTTTGGGATAATAGTAAAAAAAAATACTTTCCCCATTTTGCCAGAATCTCCTGAATCTCTGTTGATATATCCCTGCACTTCTTCTGATCGTTTTTTTTCTACCATAGGCCTGCCTTTCCCTGGTAAACTGTAAATATTGTCTGATTATTTCCGTACAAATATACTATAGCACAAACTATTTCCCTCGTAAAGGTAGTAGATTTTCACAAAAACACACGAAAAGCGCATGCAACAGAGATGTCACATGCGCTTTCCAACTACACAGCATTCGCTTATGTTCTATTTTATTTTACGGTTTCTACCTTAATCACATTCGTATTTCCTACTTTGCCATTGATCAGACCACCGGTCAGAACAACAGCATCTCCGCTCTGTAATGAAAATACTTCTTTTGCCTTTTTTCATTGCATGGTAGAACATAACTTCCATCGAACTGAATTCCTCGCAGAGAACCGGAGTAACCCCCCCAGCTTAAGTTCAATTTCCGCCATACTTTCTCGGAAGTCGTCATTCCGATGATATCTACCGGACAACGGAAACGGCTGACCATACGTGCGGTAGTTCCGCTGAGTGTACTTGCGACAATACATTTTGCCTGGACATCAACTGCCATCGCACAGGTTGCATGCGAAATGGCATCCTGAATGCTTCTTGTCTCAAAATCAGAAGTACGGAAACGCTTGGTATATTTGATCTGGGATTCCGTATACTCAGCAATCTCTGCCATGTTCCGCACAGCATCTACCGGATATTTACCGGCAGCCGATTCTCCGGACAGCATGATCGCGGATGATCCATCGTATACCGCGTTTGCCACATCGGAAAGCTCTGCACGTGTCGGACGCGGATTGTGAATCATGGACTCGAGCATCTCGGTTGCGGTGATGACACGTTTTCCGAGCATACGGCACTTGCTGATCAGATACTTCTGAACCGCAGGCACTTCCATGCCCGGGATTTCGACTCCGAGATCTCCACGGGCAATCATGACACCATTGGCAATCTCACAGATTTCTTCAATGTGCTCCACACCCGAACGGTTCTCAATCTTTGCAATAATATCAATATCTTCGCCGCCGTTCTCGTCAAGGAATTTACGCATATCCTCGACATCTTTCTTTACGGAAACAAAAGATGCCGCAACGAAATCCACGTCGTTTTTGATACCAAACAGCAGATCTTTCTTATCCTGCTCGCTCAAAAATGCATGATCCATGACCTTGTTCGGGAAATTCATGCTCTTTTTATCCGACACCTCGCCTCCGACAAGAACCTTACAGATGGCATCCGGTGCTTTCAGCTTTTCTACTTCCAGAATAATCAGACCATTGTTGATCAGGACATGATCTCCCACCTTCAGATTGTTGATCAGGTTTTTGTAGGTTACGGAAACTCTCTCCTGATTTCCCACAATATCATCCGTTGTCAGTGTAAATGTATCTCCATCTTTTAACGTAATCTTTCCGTTTTCGAAGGTTTTGATCCGGTACTCCGGTTCTTTTGGTATCCAGCATGATCGCAATTGGAAGACCTAACGCCTTACGCACTTTTTTGATCGTATCAATCTTCTTCTGATGCTCCTCATGGCTTCCATGGGAAAAGTTTAATCTGGCTACATTCATGCCGGCATTACACATCTGTGTCAGTACAGATTCGCTTTCGCTTGCAGGTATCCGATGGTACAAATAATCTTTGTTTTTCTCATAATGCTTGTTCTCCTGTCTCTATCCAAATTTTTTTTTTGTATCCCCTGAGTTTCATTCTGTCACACACAGACGGGATTTGCGCGGATATACCGCCCGACGATCAGCCGACGCGCCGGTGGAACAAGAAATTTGGGCTTCGAGGTCAGAATTCTCTGTACCAGCAGCCACTGCTGTGTCATATGGCTCACCGGAAGGAAACGAAGCCCGATTCGCCTGACTTGCGGAACAACGGACGGTTTCCCTTCCCTGAGCACTGTCTGGGAAATGCAAAAACTCTCCTGCATCATTCAGGTAATCCTCCGCCTGCCGGTTATGCATACTGCTGCTAAGCACATTGACCTTCTGCTGCATTCCACAGGCATCTGCTACATTCATCTCCACCGGCATGCGAAGCACAAACGCCGCAATGACCACAGCGGAACAGATCAGCACAATATGATGTTTCTTTTTTGGTCTGTTTTCCGAAATGCTTATGCATTTGCAATCACATCTGCCAGAGCTTCCATCTCTGGTAGGTCGGGCTCTTTCATGGTGGAACGGATCGTTACCATCGGCTCCACAATGGTAATATTTTTCATGGTTTCCAGAATTCCCTTCATCGTTCTTCCGGCCGTCGATTTTTCCTCAGGTACCGTTCTCAATAATACCTACGGTACGGTTCTGGAATGCCTTGGACTGTAAATGATGCAGGAAGTCCTGCATACATGGGAATACACCGCCATCGTAACTTGCTGCTGCAAGAACCATACGGTCATAACGGAACGCATCTTCCACAACTTCTGCCATATCATCACGGGAAAGATCCATGACAGAAACTTTCTCTACTCCTTTGGCACGCAGCATCTCAGCAAATTTCTGTGCTGCTTTTGCAGTATTTCCATGGATCGATGCATATGCTACAAGAACACCCTTTATCCTCCGGCTTATAGCTGCTCCAGGTATCATATAACCCAATGTAATAGCCAAGGTTTTCTTTTAATACCACCATGCAGCGGGCAGATCGTCTGGATATCCAGTCCTGCCGCTTTCTTTAACAGTGCCTGTACCGGTGCGCCGTATTTTCCTACAATATTAAAGTAATATCTTCTCGCTTCGCGAGCTACCATCCTTCCGGATCTTCATAATCCAGTGCACCGAATTTTCCGAATCCGTCTGCCGAGAATAAAATCTTTTCACTGCTCTCGTATGTTACCATAACTTCCGGCCAGTGTACCATCGGTGCCATATAAAAATTCAGCGTATGGGTACCAAGGGACAAAGACTCTCCTTCTGCCACGGTAATTTTATGGTTCTCATCTACCGGAAGCTCGTCAAAAAACTGTGGAAGCATCTGAAATGTCTTGGCATTTCCCACCAGGGTCACTTCCGGGAAAAAGCTCTACCAGACGTCCGATACTTCCGGCATGATCCGGCTCCAGCTGGGAAACTATCAGATAATCCACTTTCCGTCCGTCTAATGCGGCCAGCAGATTCTTCTCCCACTGCTCCATGCCCCTGGCATCTACCGTATCCATCAAAGCTACCTTTTCATCAAAAATCAGATAAGAATTATAAGATACGCCATGCGGAAACCACATACTGGCTCTCGAACAGGTCAATCGTCTTATCATCTACTCCGATATACTTTACTGCTTCAGAAATTGTTACACTCATTTGTTTCTCCCTCTCTTTTTTTTTTTTATTTATGTATTATGATGCATACATATCATTTTCCTCTTCACGCTCTAAATCCTCCGGACTCATATAGCGGCGGAACAGGCGCTCTAAAATAAAATCAAATACAATCGATGCAACTGCCGGAATTACCACAAGCAGTACCGGTATAATATAAATCGACAGAGCCGATGCAATCAAAATCACCAGCAGCAGCAATGCCCATGGCAGATGCCTTATCATCAGCAGAAATGCATTTTTCAATGTCTGCTTTACGGTATTTTCAAATCTTGCAATATATGGGAATAAAAATGCGCTCCACATAATCACAACAGCAATCATAATCAGAAAGAAATAGAAAAATGCGCCCTTCATACTGCCGGTTTTTTTTAATACCTGATAGGTGATATAGGCATCACCAGCCCAGAATAATCATAACGGCCAGCCATATAAGATATGGCAGTGTTGCAGCCTTAAAGTTGTCCCTGAACGCTCCGAAAAAGGTTCTTGTGGTATATCCGCGGTCACCGCGGATGGATTTATGTACCGTGTAATACAACGCGGTGGTCGATGCCCCGATCGTAAAAACCGGAATGCAGCAGATCACCCATAAAATGCTGACCCACACGCAGTCCACAAGTTTTCCCAGCATCTGAAATACAATATTATCCCAATTAAATTTCACGCTTATTCCTCCAGTCGCCCAATAATTTCTTCTGCGATTTCTTCTTTTGTTTTTCCATCCGTAGCTACGAGAATGTCTGCAACCGCCTCATACTTTGGCCGGCGTACTTCCATCAGTTCAGAAATGTATGCAACATTCATATGACCGTTTAAAAGTGGATTCGATCTGTACTGTTTTTTTACACGTTCGTATATGGTCTGCGGTGTTGCCGTAAGAAATACAACGCTTCCCCCATCCCCGCATGCAGTCTACATTTTCCTGTCGCATTGCCACACCGCCTCCACAGGATACGATTGTCGGCTCCTGCTGATTTAGTGACTGGATCAGTTTTGTCTCAAGCTCCCGGAAATAAAGTTCTCCGTATGTTTCAAAAATTTTGCTGATCGGCATTCCCTGTTCTTTTTACGATACGCTCGTCCATCTCCACAACCGGATAACCCAGCTTTTTGCTTTATCGCACGTGCAATCGTGCTTTTACCAGCTCCCATAAAACCGATCAGGAAAATATTTTTCTTTTCTTTATTCATGAAAAAATTTCTCCTTCACTTCTTCTACCGGCATATCCATACCTGTATATAACCGGAATGCAGCAACTCCCTGCCACAGAAGCATTCCCTTGCCTCCAATGCAGGTACATCCTGCTTCTTTTTGCTTCCCGCAACAGTTTTGTCTCTGCCGGATTATAAACCGCATCACATACAACCAATCCCGGACGGAATGCAGATAAATCTTTTACCACACTCTGGTCATCCATCGGTTTCATACCAACGATCGTCGCATTTGCAAAAATGTCACTGGATACAATCTCCTCTGTCATCTTTGCCGTATCCGCAATGTCATATACATTGACAACAATTCCCGGCACTGCTTTTCGGATCTTTTCTGCGGTCTGAAGAGTACGCTCAAAAAATGCATCCTTAATATTGAAAATCGTGATCTCTCTAGCTCCATCTAATGCACATTGTACCTGAATGGCTGTCGCAGCTCCGCCACCGCCTGCGACCGTGATCTTTTTCCTTTAATATCTACGCCATGGTCCTGAGGTTGTGTACAAAGCCTTCTCCGTCCGTGATATATCCGGTCAATCTGCCGTCATCGTTGACAATTGTGTTTACAGCTCCGATAATCTGTGCTGCCGGAGACAGCTCATCCACATACTTTGCCGCCTCGGTCTTATCCGGCATCGTCACATTGATTCCACGCATATGAAACAGTTTCACCGCGTCAAGTGCTTCTTTTACCTGATCTTCTTTTTTTACATCAAATGCAACATATGCATAATCCAGCCCCAGCTTTGCAAAGCTGTAATTGTACATTGCCGGGGAACCGGAATGTCCTACCGGCGAACCGATCAGTGCAAGTAACCCTGTATGTCCTGAAATTCTTTCTTCCATCTTTTTTCTCCTGTCCTTGTATGTTGGTTATATGATACCATAACTTTTTAAATTAAGTACAACAATTCCAGTGGCCTTTGAATAAGTACCTGTGCTCTGTTTTTACGAAGGAACTCCGCATCGCGGAATCCCCACATGACCGAAACACATGGAAGTCCCGTGTTTTCCGCGGTCTGAATATCCACCTCGGAATCTCCTACATAAATGGCCTTCTTCGTGTCCGTTTTTAAAATTTTCATGGCTTTTTGTACCATATCGGGTGCCGGTTTTTTTTTGCCACACCTTCCATCTCACCGATTGCCGTAGTCATATAACCCCGGAAAAAACGTTCATCCAATTCTTTTTACTGCCGAGTCCAGCTTATTGGATACAATTGCTGTCTTCACTCCGCGCGCCTTTTAATTCAGTCAAAAGATGCATGATATCCGGATATGGCTTTGTATGATCCAGACAATGCTCCCCGTAATATTTTTTAAATTCCGCAAATGTCTCTTCAAACTTCGGGTTTTTCTCCCCATCCGGCACGGCACGCACCATCAGCATGCGCACCCCGTTTCCTACATATCTGCGCACCTGATCCAGCGTACAAGTCGGCATATTCTGTGACTCCAATGCCGCGTTGGTAGCGTTTTTTAAATCTTCCAACGAATATAACAAGGTTCCGTCCAGATCAAAGATCACACTTTTTTTTTGCTCTTCCTGCTCACCGGAATCCCGATAGATTTCTTCAAACAGATCTTTACGCATAATCCGGATATTGTTGATCGTATCACTGCTGTCAACCATGTAATCTCCAACCCGGCCAAGTGTATACTGTTCGTTTTCATCTTTATCCCGAACAGTTTTTTACCTTGCGCTCCAGCCTGCGTGCACGAACAATTGTAGTTCCCTTTGGCACGCAGACCTTTGCACATTTCATCGGTTCTACGATGATTCCTTTCTCTACATCTTTGATGGTAGGTTCATACTCTGCATTTCTCAGATCAAACTTCCAATCCGTGTAAATCCGGAATTCTTCCATAAAAACCTCTTCATTACGAAAGAAACATTCCCCTTTCGATTAATGATAAAAAACAATTCCTGCTTCCACTGTAGCTTTCATATCTCCCTGCAGAGTCCGCACAGTCACCTGCGTTCCCTCCGCAAAGAGATCCGTTGCCCGGACATATCCCCACGGAACGGGCGTCTGCAGTACGTCTTTGCATCCTCTGCCTCTATTCTGCAATCCTGTGCATACACAATATCGGTATTTCCCATATAGTCCCGCATACGCTGCTCGATAACAGATTTAATACCCGAAGCTGCCGGCTGTTCATGTCTTCCCTGTGCATCATACTCCATGCGCGGTGCAAAATGATGTTCTTTGCAAAACTTTAAATATTCCTGTGTCATCAATTCCATCGGAATCAGACCACCCGCTTTTTCCAGATGTCCTCCGCCGGAACCAATTCCTTTGCACAACTCTGCCGCAAGTTCACTCGCCTTGACTTCTTTCACACAGCTTCTCACTGAAAACTTCACACCTTCTGGTTGCAGATTAAATGCCACACAGATATCAATCGCATCCACTTCCAGTACCAGATCGGAAATCAGTCCGAGAATATTCGGATCACACTGCCCCACTTTTTACAATCGCGGCACGAAATTCTTCTACATAATCCGTATGAAGAAGTGCTGCTCCAGCAACTTCCAGTTCTTCCAGCGAAAGATTGGCATTGCGGAGTTTCCTCATGATTGCCGGGTCAAAGTTTGCCTCGTCACGCAGATCCCGGTCTAGCGGATGTACAATTTCCGTCAAACTTCCGGTATCCGTATATAATCCATAATACAGTGCTGTTGACAACTCACGATTACCCCGTACATCAAATCCTTCTGTTTTTGAGCATATTCCCAGACCAGTGTCGAGCACGCGCCCAGATTAGAACGCACCTCGGAAAGCTCTGGTAATTCCGTGCAGATCCGGTGATGGTCAATTACAGCAATATGTTCTGCTTCAAACACTGCAGAATTTCCGGAATGGTACTGGCAGTCCACCATCACCAATAACTCTGGTTTGTGCAGATAATCCACATGCTCGATTGGTATTTTCAGATCCCGGATCAGCATCACCAGATTCGTTTTCCGGATCACATTCTGCCCTCCGTAAATCAGACGTGGTTCTTTTCCTTTGGATTTCAAATACAGATAGACCCCAAATCCACATGCAATGGTATCTGCATCCGGATTGTCATGGCACTGTATTACAATATTGTCATACGCTAATAACTCACTCAGTCTCATCTTGATTCCCCTTGCCTGATTGTTCTACTTGCTTTTTTTAGATTATATGGGAAGAAAAAGCTGCTGCGGTTCTTTTTGTCAAACATCGAATTATATTGCAGCATATGATACTTTTCAATCCATTCTTTTTCTTCTCCCTCGGCCTCATCGATATGCAGATAGCAGCCTTTACTCTTGGAATAATAGCCTCTGGAATTGATGGCTGGAACAACCTCCTGCATATCTGCCAGAAACTTATTGTATGCCGGAAGCTCAATTCCAGCCCGTTCCAGTGCCATGGTAGACAGATAATCAAGACTGGTAATGTCTACCGTTTCTTCCGGTGTATCATAATTGGTCCAGATAAAAAACGGAACTGTGTACAGTTTTTCCAGCTCATCTTCCGTCAGCCCTGTGAGTCCTTTTCCATTCAGAATCGGATAAAAATTACTGTTTAAGCTTGGCTGATGATCTCCAAAGAAAATGATTTCTACCGGATCATCTACCTTTGAAAAATAACTGATCAGGTTTTTTACTGCCTCATCACTCTCGTGTACCAGGGACAGATACTGGTTGGCATCCGTATATAAGAACGTCCAACTTTATAATAATTCTCTGGAAAATTGTCATAGGTTTCCGTATAACCACCGTGGTTCTGCATGGTAATTCCCATAAAGAACAGTTTTTCATTATTTTTACGGTTTTCATAACGCTTGATAATCTTATCATACAGTTCCTGGTCGGTAATATATTCCCGTAGGATCTTTGTCTGGTCAAAATAATCAATAAAGTGCATTTCGTCAAACCCGATATGCGGATACACCAGATTCCGGCTCCATCCGGTTTCATAATATGGATGCATGGCAATGCACGTATACCCGTCATCTTTCAGATTTGACACAATCGTTGTCGGAGTATCACTGATATACTGCTGATAAACAACGGATCCCATCGGAAGAAATGCCATGGAATTTCCGGACATAAATTCCCACTCCGAATTAGGAGTCTTCGCGCCAAATACCGACGAAAGTGCATATCCCTTCGTTGTATTCTCTTTCAAAGAATCGATAAACGGTGTGAGCGGCATGTTGGTCTGCAGATCCCCCAACACACTCAGATCGGAAAACGATTCATTCATAATGGCAATGATCGTCGGATTTTTTTTGCTTTTTCATTTGTTGTACTGTAATCCTTTTTATCGGATTGATAGGTTTTCTCCAGTTCTTTGATCTTATCTTTGGAATATCCTTCCGGAGCAGAAATAAAACTGTCACGAATCCCCAGTACGTAATTCAACAGATATCCATTGCGATAAGTTCCCTTCTGTTCCCACGTCTCTGTGTTTACATCATAAGCATTTGCTGCAATGATCACACAACTTAAGGCAATCGCCATCACAGAAATTACCCGCATCTGAATTTTTCCGGTAAACCGGACATGCCATTTGCGGACAAAAGCAATAAACAATGCTGCCAGAAAGATCACATATACTCCACGATCGTTCAATTGCAATTTATAATTTCCCGCCACACTCAGACCGGTTCCAATGGATCTGATATCGGAAAACGTAAATTCATTTCCGCGGAACAGATATACAAAATAGTCTACAAATCCAAACGAAAGCAGCGACACATGGGCAATGATGCAGGTCAGCCCACTGTTGTTCGTAAAAATCTGCACAACAAAATAGACAATCAGACAGCAAAGCACATTTAAAAAAGAGCTTCTCGTACGTTGTCCTCGTAAAGTTTTCAGGATCAAGCAGCATATACTGTATCGAAAAAGTGGTGAGACAGGAACCTCCGATAAACAGAATCAGTGTCCAGAGCCACGGACACCGGTCATCCAGTTCCAGATGCAGACTTTTTACCAGATAGTACAAAAATCCATATGCGATCAATGCAACGATGGAAAAATCAATGGTCACATACATTACGACTGCCAATATAATTGCAATCGCCGCCCATATGTTATTTTTTTTTTATCGTATTGAAGTTTGATTTTAAATTTTGGTTTCATGCCATTACAATACAACAAAATTCCCGGCATGTAAACCGGGAATCCTGTCTGAAATCTTAATTTTGTTGTGAATTATTTCTTTTTTTGAAGTTTGTGTATCCCTTCTGCTTATATGGATGTGCAGCCCAGAGTTTATCTGCTGTTTCTTTCCAATCCTTTTGCGTAATCTACGCACTTTCCACACAGATGCTCAACCGGCTCCTCCTGTTCTACATCTGTAGAATGAGCTCCGGTCTCATGAACCATCTTCTGTAAAATCTCCGGATTCTCAAGCATCGGACATGGACGAAGCATGTTTTCGTTGAATGGCTGGTTATCACGGTAAGCCATAAACAACGGCTGCTTCAGACACTCAAGCAGGGATTTCTCGCGGATGTTTGCTCCAGAGTAGTGAATAAATACACATGGCTTCTACATCACCCTTCGGGTTAATATGACAGTAGTTACGTCCTCCGGCGATACATCCTCCAACGTATTCACCGTCGTTCTGGAAATCCATAACGAAGATTTCTTTTCCACCTTCAAATCCACGAACTTCACGCAGTCTGTGGTAAATATATTCTCTGCTCCTTTGGTCGGCATCAGTTCCGGTGAAGCCTTCATTCCTACCGGCATCAGATGAAAATACCATGCGAAACGGCTTCCATGCTCGATCAGAAGATCAAAGAACTCATCACTGGTAACCGCATCCATATTCTTGCTTGTATAACATACACTGTTTCCAAAGATCAGTCCGTTCTCATGTAACAGATCCATTGCGTGAAGGACTTTATTGTATACACCTTCTCCACGTCGGAAATCGTTGGCATCTTCAAATCCCTCAAGGGAAATGGAAAGGGAAAGATTTCCTACACGCTTCATATCCTCGCAAAGCTTCTCATCTACAAGTGTTCCGTTTGTGTAGCAATGGAATGCGCAGTCATTGTGTTTCTCACACAGACGGATGATATCAGCCTTACGTACCAGTGGTTCTCCACCGGTCATCATATAAAAAATATACGCCCAGTTCCTTACCCTGTGTAACAATGTTGTCTAACTCATCAAATGTCAGATTTAATTTATGACCCATACTCTGCTGCCCAGCATCCTGTACAATGGAGGTTGCATGCACTGGTCGGGTTATAAGAATGAGCCACGGAATATTGCAGTTCTCAATTTCTCTCATTTTACGAATCTTCTTGGTTCCTGCAAACGCTGCCTGATATCCAAGATTCAGTGCTGTCATCTTGGCAACATGCGGATCTGTCTCATCCAGAAGACGATTCACATAACGCATCCACTTGCTGTCCGGATTCTGAATCATTTTCTTTGCGCCTTCGTATGCCTCAGAACGGAAATTGCTTCCCATAAACTTCTGTGCGAGGTTTACAATATTGAGCAAACCTTTCTCTCTGTCCTTATTCAGACTCTTTAACGTAGCATCGATAGCGAGCGAAAACGCCTGTCTTTCTGCCGCATCTTTTAAACTTGCCATTTTCTTACTCCTCCGTTTTCTTTCTTGTGTAAATAAATCATAAGATATTTCATCCATTGGAAGTATAGTTGTTTTTCCACCGAATGAACATATTCAATCACAAAACCATGTATGTTTGCAATATACAATCTTCTGAAAATGTCTAAAAAAACATGATTTGTGCATTTTTCCAACGATTTTTGGATATAATTTTTTGTTGCAGACTCAAAACGTAGTTTTGAATACTACGTGACATTATACCACTATCTTATGTAAAGTCAACCTAAAATATTTACTTCTGCCGCAAATTGACCGAAGCAATAAAATATACTATAATGCTGTTGTTTCTTTAAAAAAATTGATTATTTACTGAAGATTGGAGTGATTGTATGCCGGGTTTTACCACCCACTATCTGTTTGGCGTAGACGCATGCAGACGTCTGACCTCCACATCCATGCACAATATGATCCGACGCGATCACAGCGCATATGCACTTGGTCTGCAGGGGACCTGATCTGTTTTTTTACTATCTTCCCTCTTACCTGATGCATCGAAAAAATATTGGAGATCTGGCACATCGCAAGGATACTGGCCAGTTCTTTGGCAATCTGGCGCTGCAAAGCCGCAAACTTTTGCGGGGAAAAAACATTCCCTCTCTATTGCAGACGCTTACATCTGTGGATTTATGGCCATTACACACTGGATTGTACGATTCATCCCTATGTATATGCATTTACAGGCTATAATGCCCAGACCCCACCTTCCAATACGGAATATTTTGGTCAGCATGCTTATTTCGAAACGGAACTCGATTCCGAACTTTTATATGAGAAAAAGCATCTGTATCCTTCCCAGTTTCATCAGAATGCAACCATCCGTCTAACGACACTTCAACGAAAAGTAATTGTACGGATGCTGTGCTATGCTTACCGGAACACCTATCCGGAAATTTCCGTAAGTGAGTTTTCCCTGAGCGGCGCACCGTTCTGGATGAAACTCGGAACACACCTGCTGAATGATCCAAGTGGCCAGAAGAAAGTATTATCCCGTCTGATCGAAAAGATTTTCCTTGGACGTGCTTTTTTATCTCCGATGGTTGCCAGCGATTATTATCGTTTTATACAGGGCCGATGAACCTCAAACATCACACCTGGATTCATCCATGGACAAAGGAGTCTTCCAATGCCTCTTTTCCGGAGCTCTATGAACAGGCTGAGAAAATTTATCATAAACGTCTGGTTGATTACGCACATTTGCAGCACTCTGGTTTTCCGCAAAAAAAAGAAACCGCACGCTTTCTATCCGCGTACGGTAATCTTTCGTTTCTGAGTGGTCTGCCTTGTGATGAATAAAAGAGTTTCTTCCTATTATATAAGAGACATATGATTATAATATAATCTGATTTTGGAAATCCGCAATCTGCTGACAGATAATTTCCATCAAACGCGTGCGTGCTTCCACGCTTGCCCAGCCAATATGAGGAGTGATAATCAGCCTTTCGCTGTCTTTGATTTTGCGAAGCGGATTATCCTTCCGCATTGGTTCTGCGGAAAGGACATCCAGCCCCGCACCCGCGATTTCTCCGGCCTCAAGCGCATCTGCCAGATCCTGTTCCACAACAATCGGTTCCTCGTCCAAGATTCAAAAAAAAACTGCAGACGATTTCATTTCCCGAAATGCTTCCCGGTTCATAAGTCCCCGCGTATTTTTTATCAAGAGGTGCATGAACAGAAACAATATCTGATTGTTCCAACAACGCATCAAATTCCACACGTTCATATCCCTGCTGAAAATTCTTACCGGAAGTGGAATAATAGATCACCCGGCATCCGAATGCCTTTGCAATATCCGCCACACGTCTCCCGATATTTCCCAGACCAATGATTCCCCAGGTTTTTCCGCTCAGCTCATGAAACCTTTTCTCAAAATGGGTAAACATAACATCTCCCACATATTTCTCCGATTTGACATACTGATCATAATACGCAAGCTTTTCCCAAAGATAAAACAACATGGCAAACGTATGCTGGGCTACGCTTTCCGTGGAGTATCCTGCAACATTACGCCATTCTATGCCACGGCTTTTTAAATATTCCTTATCCAGATTGTTTGTTCCCGTTGCCGTCACACAGACAAGTTTCAGTTTTTTTGCTTTTCCAATCGAATGCTCATTAATCTCCACTTTGTTTAACACGATCACGTCTGCATCCACGGTCCGTTCCAAAGCTTCTTCTGTAGTGGAAAAATTATATGTTACCACCTCTCCCAGTTTTTCAAATGCAGACAGATCAATATCATCTCCAATTGTTTTTGCATCCAAAAATACGATTTTCATTTTATCCTCCTACCTATTCTGATTCCAAAAGAAAAAAGAGGCTGCCTTTTCTAACATCCTCTTCCCCTTTACATCCTGTATTTATATCTATGCAATCGAAAATGCATAGACCGTTTTTTATATCATATGATTTTCCGGCTTCTGTCAATGGTGTTGTAAAATTTGGCTCATTGATGGAATTTGGAAAATACTGTGTTTCCAGACAAAAAGCATCCCGATCTTTGCATACTGCTCCGCCCTGCACTTTCTGTCCCTGAATGAAATTCGCCGTGTAAAAGCTGCATCCCGATACAATCTGTGATCACATCCATTTTTATGCCACTCTTTGTACTGTATGCGGTGGCAATCTTTTCAAGTCCGGCGCGTTCCTTATCCAGAACAAAATTATGATCGTATCCATGGCCGTAAGAAAGCTGATCATTTGCCTGCTCAATATCTCTGCCCATCGACTTTGCTTCCCGGAAATCAAACGGTGTTCCATCCACCGAAGCAATCTCACCGGTCGGAATGGATTTTGCATCAATTACCGGTGTGTAATGAGACGCGCGGATCTGCAGAATCTGTTCCATGGCACTGCCGCTTCCGGCACCATTCAGATTGAAATATGCATGATTTGTCATGTTAAAAATCGTTGTCTTATCCGCTGTTGCATGATATGTAATGGAAAGTTCGTTCGCTTCAGTTACTTCATACGTTACTTTCATAACTGCATTCCCCGGATATCCCTGCTGACCTTCTGCATCCTTAATTACAAATGTAATTTTGTCTGCCGTCTGTTCCTCAGCATCCCACAGACGTCTTGAAGTCGCCTGTGAACCACTGTGCAGATTATTTTCATTATCGTTTTTCTCAAGCTGATAGGTAACTCCATCGATCACAATTTCCGCATTTGCAATACGATTGCAGTTTCTTCCAACAACTGCTCCAAAACTGGCCATCTGCTGCTGATAAGTCTCTGCATTTTCATAACCAAGGACCACATCTGTATTTTTTTTCCGTCCTTATCTTTTACCACAAGTGATACAATGGATGCTCCAAAATCTGTAATCTGTGCATACATCCCTTCGTATTGGAAATAGTATAAAGCGTTGCCTCTTCTCCATCTGCAAGCTTTCCAAATGTTTTTCGTTCCATAACTGTAATTGCCTCCTGAATTCATCTACTCTGTTCCTGTCTATATAAAATATTTTACCTTGTTTGGGTTAAGAAGTAAAGAACAAGTGCCGATGTAAATAGTAAAAATATAGAAATTATAACCTTTTTAAGAAAGGATGTTTATTATTATGTCCACAAAAGTTTCCTCTGGGGTATCATTATCCACGAATTATTTTTTAAGAAACTTCTATACAAATAATCAGAAAGCAGCCAAAACCTCCGGTCGGTCTGGTTACAGTAATGTGGAGCTTTCCTACGAAGACAGCCGTGCTTTAAACAGGGCTGCCAAGCGGCTTTCCAAAAGTGATTTTGGTTCCGACACGGATGAGAAAGACGATGATCTCAATGATACATCGAAGGCTGCCATTGAAGCCTTTGTGGATACTTTACAACTATACGGTCACTTCCGGGAAATCCAGTTCCGACTACGAAACCAAACGTTATGTCAAGCAGCTTAACACGCTGAGTAAAAACACGCAGACGAACTGGAAGATTTAGGTATCACGATAAACAGTGATGGCACTTTGGATCTCAACAAAGACCTTCTGAAAACCGCCAATAATTCCAAGGCACGAAAGCTGCTCTCTTCGGATCAGGAATATCCGCAGAAGCTCGTCAAGCTTTCCCGTAAGATGAATTCTGCTGTACAGGAGAACATTATGTCCTTGATCAGCACGCAGAATATGCATATTGACATCTCCTTATAAAATGCCAAGCAAAAAGCAGGTGATACGGTTCGTATCACCTGCTTTTTGTTATTTCACTGTTCTTATAGGAACTCATCCTCTTTTGGCCAGAGATCTCCCTCATTTAATCCGTGCTCAGTCAGCCAGCTGTCCTCCACAGAAAAACAGGTTTCTTCTTCTTTTTTCATTGATCAGAGTCACCGACACTTTCGGCCGCTGCCCTTCTGCCAGTTCCTCACACCCATACTCTCCGTCAAAAATGTTGCTTGATCTTCCACATATGACACTCCTTTTTTCCAGACATTAAAAGATTTTTCTAAAATCGAACGCTTTCTATTGTACCACATGTTCCTTCACAATCACAGTTGTCAGATATCCTTTTGCCTGTTCCAGTTCATCCAGGCCACAATACACCTGTTCATTCTCCATGCCGCAATTGGATATTCCATAAATGTCCTGGTGCGCTCTGCTCTCTTTATCCTGCATCGATTCCCGGAGCACCCGTAATAACTCTTCGAGTTTTTTTCCCGGATTTCATATAAATGCGTGTACCATGAAAACCGAGTGACTCACGCACGTCATACGCCGTCGGAATAATATGGATTTCCTCATCTTTTTCTCCCAGAGAAATCCCCAGTCTTGCCGCTACTGCACAAAAACGACGGCACACCACTTACGATCCGCGCCTCCCAGCCGGCATCTGCTGCACATCTGTGCATATACATATAGGTAGAATATACTCCAGGATCTCCAATTGTGAGCATTCCTATCCGCAGTCCCTGCCGGAGATAATCTTCCATGGCATCATAAATCCGTTTGTGTGCCAGTTCCAGTTTCTGTGCATCTTTGATCATCGGAAATGGCATGCAAAGAAGTGGCATATCTGCAATTTCCGGACAAACCTGCTCCACGATCCGATACGCATAACATTCCTCTTTTGACACCGCCGGAAGCACAATGCAGTCACAGCTTCGAATCGTTTCGAGTGCCTGTAAGGTCATAAGTTTCGGATCTCCCGGTCCCCACACCGATTCCATAAAGGATACCCGCATGTTTTTTCGTTACACGTTCTTTTTTTCATGTTATTTTGCATTCCTCTCTCTGTGATATAAGCGTGCTGCCTGTACAAAGTGTTCCACAAATGCCGGATTGGACGGATAATACAAATGTGGATAACCCCACCAGTTTCTGTCGTCCTCGTGGATACATGTCCAGGATGTACCGCTTACCGGTTTCACTGCCACGCAGCTTTTTCCGTTGTTGTCACTGTCATAGTAATGAAATTCATGTGCACGGACAGGTTTTTGCGCCAGAAAATGAGCTGTCTGTTCCGTCACATTCACATAGCCAAAGCGCACAAGTTTTCCCCGGTTATGACAGCTGCCCGTTATGACCCCTGCCATCGGCCAGTTTTCTCCTTCTTCATCCGTCATTAGATTCATGCAGATACATAAACCCGCCGCACTCTGCCACGGACGGCATACCATTTTCAATTGCCTCCCGGATGGAATTGCGCATGGAGACATTTTCTGAAAGCTGCCGGGCACACAGCTCCGGATAGCCTCCTCCCAGAAGAAGCGCATCCGCTTCCTCTGGAATTTTTCCTGTCCAAGCGGCGAAAACCAGACGAGTTTTCCACCATACGCTTCCAGAAGCCGCAGGTTATCCTCATAATAAAAACAAAATGCCTCATCTTTTGCAACTGCAATAACCGGACATTCCTCCTGCTGTTTTTCCTTTTTTCTGTAAAAACCCCTTTGTCTTTTTCCCGGTTCCTGTAATTTAGGCAGTTTCGTTTTTCCGTCCCGAAACGCATGTAAAAAAGTGCCCAGCTTTGCAACAGCTGCAGCATCCGATCCAGATCTGCGGTCTCTTCCAGTTTTTCCGCAGCCTGATTGACCTGCTTGCGCAGACCTTCCATTTCCTGTGGCATTTTTTCAAACCCAGATGCCGGCTCTCCAGATGCAGACTTTTCTGTACCGGAAAGCATCCCAGCACCGGAAGCCCCAGTTCTTTCTCAATCACCGGTGTCATTGTCCTGCAGAATCCCTCCGATGTCCGGTTTAATATCACACCAATGATCCGGTGATCCCTGTCATACTGTAATATCCCTGCCAGAAGTGCAACCATCGTGCGCCCCCATCCCACGGGCATCCAGCACAAGCACAACCGGCAGATCCAGGGTCTGTGCCAGATGATAGGCGGAGCCCTCTTTTTGTGTGCCTCCTAGGCCATCGTATAATCCCATGGCTCCCTCGATCACCGAATAAGAGAAGCTCTCCCGGTCATATCCATACAGTTCCCGGATCAGATCTTCCCCTGAAAAAAACGTATCCAGATTGCGCGACGGTACACCAATCACCTGACGGTGAAACATGGGATCAATATAGTCTGGTATCTCGCTTTTGAACGCACGAACTGCAAGTTTTCTGTTTTTTCATTGCTGCCAGCAACGCACAGGTGATTGTCGTTTTTCCACTGCCGCTTTGCGGCGCTGCCAGTACCATTCCACTGTGTAACATAGTTCTCTCCTCATTATGCCATCGTCAGCACACAGATATATACGGGGTTCTCAGCCTGCATCAGATGATAGGTTCCCACGGTTTTTGCCCTGCTGACCTGCACCTGTATGATTTCTGTCTGCATTTTCCCTGCAGCAAGTTCTGTAATCTGAGCCACGGTTTCAAGACTTATGGCATTGACAACCACACGTGTCCGTGGATTCTTCTCCCAGATGACATGCAGAATATCCGCAAGGCATCCACTGCTTCCCCCAATGAATACATGTGTCGGAGGTTCCAGGGATTCCAATATATCCGGTGCTTTCCCATCCACCGGAATCACATTTGCCAGATGAAATTTTTCCAGATTCCGGCGCAGAAGCTGCTGTGCTGTGGCTTTTTGCTCAATGGCGTACACACGAATCCCCGGACTGCACGTTGCACATTCCACTGCAATCGATCCGGTACCACTCCCCACATCGTATACCACAGCATCTTCTGTCAGGCCAAGTTTGCATAAGGAAAGTGCACGCACTTCTTCCTTGGTCATTGGAACCGTTTTTTCCCCTTCCACGACACGCAAAAATGATTCATCGGACATCCCTGAACAAGACGTCTTTTTGCACATTTTCATTGCATAATAACAGGGTATACAGACCTTCTTCTTTTTACATTTTTTGCCTCTTCATACGATAGCTCGCGGATTTTTTCTCTGTCATAAGAGAGCTGAAATCCAGCAATCATGCGGGTTTGCGTCAATTTTTCTTCTTCTATCCAGCATCCGATCCGTCGGACATCCTCCACCCCGGAAACCAGCAGAAACGTCTTGGGAAAATGCCGGATTGCATCGAGAACGAGTGCTCTGGTCTCTGCGGTATCTTTTTTCCCGTGGATACTTATAATTTTTTTGCATCCTGCCAGGCAATTCCCGTTGCCGCAGAGAGGTAGGAAACGGATGAAATTCCTGGAAAAATACGAATTTTTTGTAATTATTTTTTTATTTAATTCTGTTTTTATTTTTTCTGTTCCACTGTAAAATCCAGTATCTCCGGAAAATAATATGGAGACCTTCAGTTTCTGGCCATCCATTTGGAATTCCTTTTTGTCTTAAAACCGGTAAAATATCTTTCGCGAGATAAAAAGGATAGGTTTCCTTACTGTTTTCCACCACTTCGAGCATCCGTTCTGCCCCAAAAACCACATCAGACTCTTCCAGCGCTCTTTTTTGCTTCCTGTGTCAGTGTTGCTGCACTCATACCGATGCCAATCAGGGAAATTTCCACCTCCGGACGACCAGAAATCGTATGTCCAAGCAGACGGGAAAGTGTTTCGGTTACCTGTGCATAAGACATTCCCTGCTCCTGTTCCTGTTTCCCGATCACGCATGCCGTAATCCCTGCCTTCTGTGCTGCCGCAAGTTTTTCCTGAAATCCGCTGTGCGCACCGCTGGCTTTTGTAACCAGATAGCGGATCGAAAACTGATGGATCATTGCCAGATTCATTTCCTCCGAAAACGGGCCTGCATCGCAAGAATCTGCTTTCCGCGGATACCCGCCTTTTCACAGAGACCGATACTCTCCAATCCGGGAAGCACACGCACAAACAAACGCTCCTTCAGGGGGTGCAAATACCGCCAGCTCTTTGCTTCCGGTTGTCAGAAGAATGTTTCCGGATGTGTCCGTAAGTGTCTGGACACAGCTTTCATAATCGGCAAACACATGCACGGTTCCAGCGCGCTCTTTCATGCCTTCGTTTTCCGATATGCTACAGATTCCATCGTCCATTCGCCGCTGGAGCCGCAGATATGGAATTCCACTTCCTTTTTGTACTCTCCCGGATGTTGGCAGACACTTCTGTAGCAAACGGATGCGTAGCATCCACGACTGCCGCATAGTTGTTCTGTCCGTTTTTTTTTTTTTTCAGCAGGGCGCGCATTTCCTCTACGTCCAGTCTTCCTACACAGACCTTCACCCCGGCAAGTTCCGGCATGACCATCTGACCGTATTCGGTTGCTACATGCACATCACAGGCAATATGTGCCCGTGAAAGTTCCTGTGCGAGAAGACGACCTTCCGTTGTTCCCGCATAAATTAACACTTTCTCTGCCATCTTATTCCTCTTCCCCGTTTTCTGCTGCTATATATGGTATCCTCTCGGTGTCACAAGCTTTCCGTCAATAATTTTTGTCTGGGAATTCCCGATAAATACCGTGGTAAACATGTTCACCTGTGTATGCACCAGTTCCGCCATGGGAAGTGTTACGGCTTTCGTATCATCGCGTCCGATATTTTCCACATACCCACAGGCACGCTCCGGTTCCACCCCCGTGTTCCATCAGAATTCTGCAGGCACGCTCCAGATAGTCTGCCCGTTTATGGCTCGACGGATTATAAATTGCCATTGCAAAATCTCCCTCTGCCGCTGCAATCAGCCGTTTTTTAATCCTCTCCCACGGGGTGAGAAGATCACTCAGGCTGATCACGCAAAAATCATGGTTGAGAGGAGCCCCAAGCACTGCCGCACCGCTGCTTGCTGCTGTTATTCCGGGAATTACTTCAATGATACAATCATCATATAATTTTCCGATTTCCAGCATCAGGGATGCCATCCCGTAAATTCCGGCATCCCCGCTGCAGATCAATGCCACTTTTTTGCCTTCTCTTGCCTTCTCGAAACACATCTGGCAGCGTTCCCGCTCCTGCCGCATCGGTGTAGACAATAATTCTTTGCACCCGAACCGTTCCCCAAGCAATTTCAGATATACGGTATAACCGATGATCACATCACTGGCTTCTAACACCTGCATGGCTTCCTGCGTCATCATATTTTCCTGTCCCGGTCCCATACCGACCACATAAATCCGGTGTTTCATTTCTTTCTCCTTCCTTTCGTCTCACACAAACTGCAATACGATTTTCTCCCGTTTTGCCACGGCAATTGTCACGCCATCCATAGCCTGCTTATGTATCAGCAAACTACCTCCGTCTGCTGCAGCGACCGCAGCACGCTCACACACATTATCCACTCCTACGGTTCGGGATACAAACGCGGATGCGGTGAAATCACCTGACACTTTTTCAGTTCTCCGGCAGAAAAAACGACAAACGGTACCCGCAAATGCTGTGCCAGTTCCTTGCAGACCGGGTTCTTTTTCCTTCACATCAACCGATGCCAGGGCATAGATATCATCCAGGTCTATTTTTCTGCTATCCACCAATGTTTTTATCATTTGTTTTATCTCGTTATAACTTTTATTTTTTCTGCATCCCATGCCAAGCACCGTTGTTTTCGGAGCTAAAATAAGCGTTTTACGGTATTCCCGTGGCTCTTTTTTTGTAATCCACACATCCACAGCATGTTCCGCCTGTGCTTCGTTCCACGAAATCAGCTTTACTTCCTTTGGCGACTGTAATTCTGCCACCTCCTCCGGGGGACATACATGCCGGATCTACCGCCATCACAATGATTTCGCCCTGTAACAGTTTTCCGGACACATGCCGGATCGCTTCGGGGTTACACACCCGCAGGCCATTTTTTCTTGCAAACACATCAACGGCAAAAAGCCCATTCACGTCCGTTGCAGTCGTCACAACCACGGTGGAATGCAATGCTTCTGCAATCTGCTGCGCCAGTTCATTGGCACCGCCCAGATGTCCGGACAGCACCGGAATCACAAACTGTCCTGCCTCATCCAGCACCAGTACCGGACTGTCCACGGTTTTGTGGCGGATCAAAGGTGCCACGGTCGGACGGCAATCCCGAGCGCTCCAATGAAAATCACGGGAAACTGTTGTGCAAAAGCCTCCTCCAGAAAATCCGGAAGTGACCGGTTTCCTCTTTCTCTTATCTGTATCTTTGAAACCGCAGGGTGACCACCGTAACGGCTCTGCCAAAATCCATACGAAACAGAAAGTGAAAGTTCTGTGATTCGTGACGATGCCGCAAGCTCTCTTCCACGTTCCGAAAACCAGGTCATATACAGGATCATTCCGGTAACTCCTTTCCCGCATGGATGTTACACATTACTCCCTCATTTTCTACAGTGTTTTGGGGTTTCGCCTTGCGGAATTCGGTTGTAAAATCCGGCGCGTAGAGTCTGGAGCGCGTATAATGCTGATTTGATATTACATCTCCGACCAGCACCAGAGCGGTTTTTTTATATTATGTTTCTTTGCCACCGCCGCCAGCTCCTGCACAGTACAGATATATGCTTCCTCGTCCGGCCAGGTTGCCTTGTACACCAGTGCCGCAGGTGTATCCGGCTCATATCCGCCATTTACAAGGCGCCGTGATAATTCCTCCAGCATTCCGGTACTCAGATAAATTGCCATGGAAGCATGGTGTGCGGCAAAACTCTCAATACTCTCCTTTTCCGGCACCGCCGTCCTTCCGGCCATCCGGGTGATGATCAGTGACTGGGACACATCCGGAAGGGTAGTATATTCCAGATTCAGCGATGCCGCTGCTCCAAAACAGGCACTCACACCCGGGCAACTCTCATACGCAATTCCCTTCTGATCGAGAATATCCATCTGTTCCCGCACTGCCCCATATATACTGGGCTCTCCCGTATGAAGTCGAATCGTGATTAAATTATTTTTTTCTGCCTGTTCCATCACCGAAATAACCTCTTCAAGTGTCATTTTGGCGCTGTTATGAATCTCACATCCCTCTTTTGCATAATCGAGAAGCTGTGGATTGACCAGCGAACCGGCATAGATGATGACATCTGCTTTCTGCAGCAGACGCATTCCCCGCACAGTAATCAGATCCGGTGCTCCGCTTCCTGCTCCGACAAAATAAATCATAGCAACCTCCTGAGTAATTCTTCTGCTTTTCCGGTCATCCCAAGCAACCCGTAGGCATTGGAATAGACAATACACTCGATCTGTAACCGACCGGCCGCACGTTTTTTCAGATAGAAATCAATTTTTTTCATGTGATATCTTCCATAACATCTTCTTTTTTTTACCTTCGGCATCAATAAACGCAAGTGCTTCCTCGGTTGTGACGCAATCTAAAATCTTCTTTAAACATTTTAAAGATACATTTTCACGGATGCCGGCTGCCGCTAAAAGTTCCATCCGACAGTCTCCCTCATGGGAATGGGTGTTCATAATGCCTCCCGCCACCTTAATCAGTTTTCCAATATGTCCGGTCAGAAGCATGGCGGAAAATCCCAGTTCCGCCGCCATATCGATCGTCTCTCCGATAAAATTACTGCATTTCACACTGCGGTCAAGATCATATCCATAGGTCTGCTGCATGAAATCCAGTCCATAATTTCCCGGTGAAACCGCCGCAATGGTCTGCCCTTCTGCACGCTGCTGGCGGAGTTCCACACGGATGGTCTCCTTAAGTGCCTGACTGCTCATCGGTTCCACAATTCCTGTCGTCCCCAGTATTGAGATTCCCCCGACAATCCCCAGTCTTGGATTAAAACGTACGCTCTGCAAGTGCTTCCCCATCCGGCACGGAAATCAGAATATGCAGCGTTCCGTGAAAATCACAGAGCCGGCACACTTCCTGCACTTCCCGGGTGATCATTTCCCGCGGCACATGATTGATTGCGGCATTGCCTACGGGCTGATCCAGTCCGGGTCTCGTCACACGGCCCACCCCTTTCCTCCGTCAATCTGCAGAAGTTCTTTTCTCCATCCCCACGGTTGTCCGCGGTGACCGTGGCACAGATTTTACTTCCGCTGGTCACATCCGGATCATCGCCGCCATCCTTGACCACAGCGCAGGAAACCTGAGATTCCCCGCGCACGATATCCGTCACTTCCGCGGTGTATGGAATTCCTTTTTTGGGTCTCAATCGTTATACAGTTTTTTATTTTTTCCCGTCAGAAGCATATATGCCGCAGCCTTTGCAGCAGCGGCAGCACAGCTGCCGGTTGTAAATCCGTACCTCACACCAGATACGCCTCCTTCTTTCCTTTATACCGGCCGGATCTGATATAACAGTGCGTTTACGATTGCTGCCGCTACATTGCTGCCGCCTTTTCTACCGCGGTTGACAATATGTGGCACATCTGTTTTTAAAATCAGTTCTTTTGCCGCCTCTACATTTACAAATCCCACCGGAACTCCAATAATAAATGCAGGACGCCAATCACTTTTCTGCATCAGTTCATAGAGCGAAATCAATGCCGTCGGCGCATTTCCCACGGCAAAAATTACAGGTTTGTCAATATTTGCTGCATGTTCCATGCTGACCGTCGCACGTGTCACCTGCCGCGCCTTTGCCTCCCGCGCCACATCCTCATCTGCCATAAAACAATGCACCGTTCCTCCAAATTCCCCTAACCGTTTTTTGTTGATGCCTGCAAGCGCCATATTGGTATCCGTGACAATGTCAGCGCCACCTGCAATCAGTTCTTTGGCAATCTGCACGGCATGGGGAGAATACGTCATCGTCTTTGCATAATCAAAATCCGCTGCGCACTTGTATGGATCACGCGCTTTGTCACCGGCTCCTGTTCCGGTGGAAGCACGATACCACGCTCCTTTAGTTCTTCCCCCCATGATGGCAAAACTTCTTTTTTCAATCTCTCCCGGAAGAACATATTCAATGTTTTCCATAACGTTTTTCTTCTCCTTTCTTCTTTATATCCAGCAATGCCTCAATCAGTTGTACATTTTCCGGATGACCTTTTACGGCAATTCTGTAAAAGTCCTGTCCCAGTCCTGTATAGTTTGCGCAGTTTCGGATCAGAATTCCTCTTTCCAGCAATAATCTGTACAGTGGAATTTGTGTTTTCAGCAACAAAAAATTAGCTTCCGAAGGAAAAATTTTCATTTGATTTCCAAATATTTTTGTTAACTCGTGTTTTTTAAAAAGTGCTTTTCTTCCTGAATCAGCCCAATCGTATCCTTCAGATACTTTCTACGACTCAACCAGGAAGCGAATCATTCAGAATGTCCATGCCGATCCGCTGCGCAACCACAGATACATTCCACTCCGGCAGCTGATGCGCAATTTTTTCACAGATATCTTTCTGCGCCAGCAGATACCCCAGCCGGATTCCCGGAATCGCATAGATCTTTGTATATGCCCGCACGACAATCAGATGCGGATATTTCCGGATCCAGGAAACATATCCTTCCGTCCCCGTGAATGCAATGAAACATTCGTCCAGCACCACAGTAATCTGTTTCTTTTCACACACGTCAAGAAGCGTCTCCAAAAGAGACGCTTCCATTTTGTTTCCCGCCGGATTCGCTGGATTCGCCAAAAATAATAAGCTGATTCCATCTAGATGCCTGCACAATGACTCCATCTGTGCCATATCCATGGCAAAATTATTTTCTTCCCGCAACGGAATACTGCATATCTCGGCTCCCACTGTCTGAGCCGCCCAGGCATATCCCGAAAAAAGAAGGAGCCAAAATGCCCACCCGCTTCGGGCGCAGTGCATGCACAATCGCAACAAATAATTCGGATGCTCCGTTGCCACACACTACTTCTTCTGTTGAAAAACCATAAAGTGCTGCAAGCCGTTCCCGCAACAGCACATTGTCATACTGTGGATAACGGTTGCTGTGAACCGCCGCTTCCGCCATCCGTTTCTGCAATATCTCCGGCAGCGGCAGCGGATTGGTATTTACAGAAAAATCATATGTGATCTGATTTTGATAAATATCCCCACCGTGTGCGGCCACTGTCATGCTGCGTGTTCTCCTTCTTTCATGTTTTCCCGTATCTGCATTACTGCTTTTCTTCCTATTTTACTACAGGAATTCTTTGATTCCAAGGGAAAATCACACAAACCATTTTTATTGTAGATCTCCAGCCAGCTCCTGCATCAGATGATGTACCGTAGTGATCTCGTGAATCCGCCCCGTATTCGCCCCACAGAATACCAGACCGTTTTCCACATCCCCGCGCACGGCATCGATCAACGCTTTCGTAATACAGTAAGGAACTTTCTGCGGACTGCATTTTTCCAGACAGTTGTAACATTTACTGACTGGCAGCTTTGCGCGCTTTACACGATCGATAAACTTATTGCGCAATGCACGTCCCGGCATACCGACCGGGCTTTGGATAATCTCGATATTTTCCTCACTGGCGTGAATATACGCCTCCTTGTATGCCTCCGATGCATCACATTCTTCGGTTGCGACAAAGCGGCTGGCAATCTGCACACCATCCGCGCCGAGATCCAGCGCATGCGAAATATCTTTCTGATCAAATATCCCGCCGGCCACAATGACCGGAATATTTTTCTGATACCGCTGTTCGTATTCCTTTTTTTTGCAGTCGATAATCTGCCGGATCTCTCCGTCAAAATTAATGGCATCCATATGTGCCAGCTGTTCATTGAAAAACCCCAGATGCCCGCCGGCTTTCGGTCCCTCCACTACAATAAAGTCCGCCGTGCGGTCATAGCGGTGCGCCCACATCTTCAATATCAGCTGGGTTGCACGCTTCGAGGATACAATCGGAGCTATCTTTGTCCGGCAGGTTCTGCTGACAAACTCCGGCAGATTCATGGGAAGCCCGGCTCCACTGATAATCACATCTGCCCCTGCCGCAACTGCTGCCTGGACATGCTCTTTGTAATGCTTTAATGCAACCATAATATTGACACCCACAAGTCCGTTTCCACAGGCAAGCTCCTTTGCTTTCCGGATATGTTTTTTGATGGCTTTTAAGTTACAGCCTGCCTGATCATTCTCGAAGCCTTCTTCATCGTAGCCGATCTGCGCAGTAGAAATGATACCGACACCACCCTCCTTTGCCACCGCTCCCGCCAGATGGCTTCTGCTGATTCCTACCCCCATGCCACCCTGGATGATCGGAATTTTTTGCAATCAGATCCCCGATCTGCAGTTTGTTTCAACTTTGATGTATATGTGCTTATCATGCACGTTTCCTCCATATTTCAAAATTGTTTGACTATCAAACAATTTTCAGTATATGGCAATGTGGTTTTCTCTTTGTCAACATGTATTTGTTTTCATTTCTTTTATACGTAGTTTTATTTACTACTTCCATATCTGATATTTCTTCTAAATGCAAAAACCGTGGGTTTCCGATTTCACTGAAATCCTGAAAACCCACGGTATCTGGCATGTCGTCTTATCCTTTGACAGCCCCCACAATTCCGTTTGCAAAACCTTTTTCTGCAGAACAAGGAAGAGGATGCCCGTCGGAAGAGAACAGATGAGTACTCCGGAAAATTCATTTTTGGCACGCTGTATTTTTTCGCATAGAAGTTCTGCTGTTTCTGCCGCCCGTTCACTCCCCATGCGCAATCGTAACCGCATACATGCAGTAATAGGATGCGGCAAATACCTTTTGCAGTTCTTCTCCTGTTTTTGTTTCCCCGAGCAGCAATTCTTTGAGCAGTTCCTCCGCGGTTTCCCCGGTCATTGCATGATCCGGATGCCAGCCGGGAATCCGCGCTGCCGCTTTTTGAAGCACGCCAAGAAGCTCATGCGGTGTGAGGGTTGGCTTTAAGATATAATCCACCACCCCCTGCATGAGCGTCTGCTTTTTACATATTCAAAATTATCGTATCCACTGAGAATGATCATCTGGATGTGCGGATAGCGGTGATGTACCGCCACCGTAAAATCGACACCGTCCATCAGCGGCATTACAACGTCACTGATAACAATCTGTGGCTGAAGCTTTTTCGATCTGATCCATGGCATCTTTACCATTTGCAGCTTCCCCCATAGTAAACATTCCCCCAAAAACGGTCTTATCCTCTATCGTGCATTTGCCGGCTCCACGTTGACCGACTTTCCTTTGATCTTTACATTTTTCATGGCTTTTAATACATCTTTTTCCATACTCCTGCGGCACCTCGACAAATGTGGAATTATCATACATGTCAATTGCTCCCACAAGTTTGCCCGGAATCTTTGCCTCTCCGGCTACAGCCCCGAGAATATCTCCCGGGCGGATCCGCTGGCTCTTTCCGATGTTAATGAACAGACGTACCATCCCTTCCTCGGCTCCGGTATCTCCTGCTAATGCATCATCAAATTCGTGATCCTCCTTTGATAATTCCACTCCGCCGATTGCCTGTTTTAAAAATGCAGCTGCAATATCCATCGCGGTATAATCAGAGTTGTTCACCTGCTGCTCTATCAGTTCAATCATATCGCGCAGATCTCCGTCCTCGATAATCTGTCCGATGCCGTCAAGAATCTTATCCGCCTTGATCGCTGCCACATCATCCGAAGATGGGATTGGCTGCGCCTTGATCTTTGTCTTGCAATAGCGCTGGATCTCTTTGAGTTTGTATACTTCCTTGCCCTTAACGAAATTAAACGCTTTTCCGGTACGGCCGGCGCGTCCGGTTCTTCCGATCCGGTGCACATAATATTCATTGTCCTGCGGCAGATCATAGTTGAATACCGCTTCAACATCATCCACATCAATTCCACGCGCTGCGACATCGGTTGCAATCAGGATATCTGTTTTTTTTTCCCATTTCGGAATTTTTTCATCACTCGGTCACGCTGCACCTGTTTCATATCGCCATGAATTCCCTCTGCTGCATAGCCGCGCCCCTGTAATTCCGATGCCAGTTCATCCACCATGCGCTTGGTATTACAAAATACCAGCGAAAGCTTTGGATTATAATAATCCAGCAGGCGTGTCAGCACTTCCATCTTATCATTTCTGCGCACATCATAATAATACTGGTCAATATTTGGAACCGTCAGTTCTTTCTTCGTCACCTTGATCGTAGTCGCATCATGCTGGAATTTTCTTGTGATTTCCAGAATCGGCTTTGGCATAGTTGCCGAAAAAAGTACGGTCTGCCGGTCTTCATCCGGGATATAGGATAAAATTGTTTCTATATCCTCGCGGAATCCCATATTAAGCATCTCATCCGCTTCATCCAGCACAATCGTGTTAATATAATCACAGCGAATGGTTTTGCGGCGCGCAGATGATCCATCACACGCCCCGGTGTTCCGATGATGATGGTTGCCCCACCTTTTAATGCCTTGATCTGACGGGAAATATCCTGCCCTCCATAAATGGGAAGCACTTTGATCCCATGCATATATTTTGCAAGTTTCCGGATTTCTTCCGCGCTCTGGATGGCCAGTTCTCTTGTCGGAGAAAGTACGATTGCCTGCGTTTTTTTTATTATTTGGGTACTTTTCATCAAAAGAGGGATTCCGAAAAAGCTGTCTTTCCGGTTCCGGTCTGTGCCTGACCAATCACATCTACCCCACTCATCACAACCGGAATCGCCTGTGACTGGATAGGTGTTGCCTCTTCAAATCCCATCTCTTTGATTGCCCGCAGAAGCTGCGGATATAACCCTAATTCTTCAAATTTAACTGTTTCCATTTTCATCCTTTTCTTTTTGCCAGGTTTCGACTGCCATGCCGTTACAATGCGGTTCCCATGGTCACGTCTTCAGTTTCATCAAGCCCCCCTACACAATAATTGTTCCGGCTGAATTTCTTTCACCCGGTAAAGCATATTATCTGCTGCATGCAAAAAAATCCCAGCTGCGGCTTCCCTTGCGCGGGATTCCCCAACAGATTCCCTGCGAAATCGTCACTACCGGAAGTGCCTTGGAAAACCGGTGTTCTATTTCTAATGCAAGTACACGTCTGCGCAACTCTTCTGCAAAGGAAACAGCCTGTTCCCGTGTCACATTCGCATAGATAATGACAAATTCATCCCCTCCATACCGTGCACAGAATCCTTCCGCTTCCTCCACAAGATTACGGATTGTATTTGCGATACTTACCAGACACCGGTCTCCTTCCTGATGTCCATAATTATCATTATATTCCTTAAAATAATCAATATCGAGTATTTCCATCGCAACCGGAATATCATTCTCCTGCGAATAGGTAAACACTTCTTCCGCATAATCATTCAGACGGAACCGGTTTGCCATACGCGTCAGCGGGCCTGCTCGGAACGCTCCTGTAATACCATATTCTTTCGTTCCGCCTTCATTCTGGCTTTGCGCATATTCTCCAGATTTTTGCGCAACGTAATCATACTTTGAAAGCATGTTGCGCGTCACTGCTTCGTTCCGTTCAGACAATTCATAGTAAAGCCCGGCAGCCTGCAGATATTCCGCATTCTGGTTATGCTTCCGGTAAAATTTCATCTTCAGGGACAGAACTTTCAGCTGCAGATTAATGATCTTAAAATTCACCACCTGTGGTTCGATTACTTCAATGATACGCCAGAACGATTCATCCTGGTCTGTTTCCAGCAACACCAGACAGCAACGGTAATAATCCGAAAAAAGTCCAGCACCGTCAGATTATCCGGAAGATTCTGATGGATCATCTGAATACTCTCATTCCGCTTCTGTACATCTCCCATCTTGTGATAATAAATTACATCCACGATGTCGATAAACAGCCGGTCTGTAAGGGCAACCTGTTCCCAGCCATCTTTATGCAGATACTCCAGATATGGTTTTGCTTCCTCCAGACGATTCCTGCAGGATCAGACATTCTGCCATATTTCCATAAAAAGCATACATATAAAAATTATACTTTTCATCCTTCTGTTTTGTCTGCAAAATCTGATAAGCTTCTAAAAAAGAATTCTCGGAATCTACATAATGCCCACACTCCAGATACAATAACCCCATATTGATCAGAATCATAATCTTTTGCATTGGAAGATCATATGTATCGCTGTCCTTAAGACCATTCATATAATAGTCAAGCGCAAGCGATGGATTTCCTCTGCTCATGGATGCGATTCCCAGAAAATTGTAACAACGCACCACAAGTTCCCATTCCTCTGCACGGTCCAGATACGTCAGTGCCTCTGTCATCATATGGAAAAAAATGTGCTCCGTCATTTAATTCATAATAGATTTCCCCACCATAAAAAGAAACCGAATCCCATCAGCTTTGGATCATCTGTTTCCCGTCCATACGCTATGATATCCCGACAGCATTCCAACACCACGTCCGCATTGGTTTCCCCGATTTTCCAGAACTGTATGAATCCACTGTTGTACGGTTGTATTGTACTGGTTAAATTCCATATTTTATCCCTCTTAAGCTGAGATACCTCTTGATTATGTACGGTTTTTTCGCATAAAGCTCCAAAACCGTTTACATTTTATTGTATTAGAAAAAAACTATGAATGTCAATCCAGCGTATCCATCGCCATCTGCGGAAGATATTCTTTCGGATCCACAGCTTTTCCATCTTTTTTCAGCTGAAAATAGACGTTACTGCCTTCGGTTGTATAATATTTTGTCGGCTCACTGACATATCCCAGCACCTGACCAGCTTCCGGCGTATCCCCTTTTGCAAAATTCAGTTCCTTCAACTGTCCGTAAACCGCAGCATATCCGTCACCCAGATCCTGTATCACCGTACATCCGGTTTCTTCATTTTCCTGAATATCCGTTATTTTTCCCGTTGCCATTGCAAACACTTTATCATTGACATTGCCACTGATCACCATGGCAGGATTGCATCGGTACTGCTCTAACGTGGGAAAATAAATGGTGGAATCCATGCTGTAATCCAGAAGAACATCTCCCTCAATTGGCCAGACCGCAGAACTCTTGTCAAAATGCTGTGTCACGGTGGCTGCTGTCTCTACTGTTTTTCTTCGTCCTGTTTCTTCTCTTCCTCCTGCTGTGTTTCTTCCTGTTTCATTTTTTTTTCCTGCTCTGCCAGCTTTAACGCCTGTTCTTCCGCTTTTTCGTTGCATCTTCCACACTTATTTCCGGTTTCACTTCATAGGAAGCCGGTGCCTCCTGCTGGGTCTGTGCCGCAATTTCCTGTTCTGCTTCCCTGCGTTCTTTTCCTTTATCCGTGGCATATACACTGACAAATCCAATCACTCCCGCTACCAGACACGCGACAGTGGCTATATACTGTTGTTTTCTCATTTGGCTTACCTCCATCATCATTTCGTTTTATGGTCTTTGATGATAGTATGGACTGCCCGCGCTGTTTTTATACAGCACTCCTGTGATCATAAATAATATTGGAGAGCTGTGCAAACTGCTCTAAAGAAAGTGCCTCTCCACGAATATTAACCGGTACGCCAAGTTCCTCAATACATGCCTGCAGTTCTTCTTTCGGAAGACCGAATGCACCATAATTGGCAAGCCCGTTTGCCAGTGTTTTCCTGCGCTGATTGAACGATGCCCGGATCACCTGAAACAGCAGTTTTTCACTTTTTACGGTAACCGGCGGCTCACTATGACGTGTCAGACGGATAACGGCACTGCCGACTTTCGGCTGCGGCATAAAACAGCTTGGCGGAACATTGACTACGATTTCCGGTTTTGCGTAATATTGCACCGCCAGAGAAAGTGCGCCATATTCCTTGCTTCCCGGTTCCTTCCTGCATACGATCCGCTACTTCTTTCTGTACCATGATCGTGATACTGTCGATCGGCACATGGCTTTCAAACAATCCCATGATGATCGGAGTCGTAATGTAATACGGAAGATTTGCAACGACCTTGATCGGTTTTCCGTTATTTTTTTTTTCTTCCGCAAGTTTTGAAATATTTACTTTTAAAATATCTTCATTCAATACATCCACATTATTATATTCCGCAAGCGTATCTTTTAGAATCGGAATCAGATTGGTATCTATTTCCACTGCCACTACCGCGCGTGCCGCCTCACAGAGATATTGTGTCATGGTTCCGATTCCCGACCGATTTCCAGCACAAAATCATCCTTTGTGATCTGCGCAGCTTCTATAATTTCCTCTAAAATTCCTGTATCAATCAAAAAAATTCTGTCCAAATTTTTTTCTGAAAATTAAACTGGTATTTCTGCAATACTGCAATCGTATTCTTAGGATTTCCCTAATGTAGCCATGTTATTCCTCTCTTTCTATAATCGAAAAAGAGCTGCCTCCGTGGTTTAAGAGACAGCTCTTCGTTTCGTTTTTATTATGTGATTAGCCCTGAGCGATTGCTCCAGTTGGGCAAACACCAGCACATGTACCACAATCAACACAACTATTTGCATCGATCTCGTACTGAGAAGCACCTGCAGAGATGGCTCCTACAGGACACTCGCCTGCACATGTACCACAGCTAACGCATGAATCAGAAATAACGTATGCCATAATAAAATCCTCCTTATGAATAATGATCATTATTGCCTTATTGGCTTAATGGTATTCTAGTACAAACCCGTCCAAAGCGCAAGCATTTCGGCAAATGTATTTAATTTGATGCATGATCATAAGAAAAATTTTATCGTTCCAGATTTGCAAACTTCGTGTATTCCGGCAGCCATGCGAGGTTCACCGTACCGATCGGACCATTACGCTGTTTGGCGATAATGATTTCTGAAATTCCTTTCAGTTCAGTATCCTTGTTGTAATAATCATCACGGTACAAAAACATAACCACATCGGCATCCTGCTCGATGGCGCCGGATTCGCGCAGATCGGAGAGCATCGGACGATGATCCGGTCTCTGCTCTACTGCACACGGGAAAGCTGGGACAAAGCAAGCACCGGTACATTCAGTTCACGGGCAAGTGCTTTCAGAGAACGGAGATGTCCGAAATCTCCTGCTGCCGGCTGTCTGTACTCCTGCCGGACCCAGACATCAACTGCAGATAGTCAATGATGATAAGTTTCAGATCATGCTCCAGCTTATATTTACGGCATTTACTGCGCATCTCGGAAATACTGATTCCTGGCGTATCATCAATGATCAGTTCGGAATCCCCTATGATTCCTGCTCCTTCGACGAGTTTCGCCCAGTCAGCATCCGACAGATTACCGGTACGAAGTGCCTGTGCATCTACACGGGATTCCAGGGAGAACAGTCGGTTTACCAGCTGCTCCTTCGACATTTCCAATGAAAATATCGCCGTGCACATATTTTCGTGAAATGCCACATACTGTGCGATATTCAGCACAAACGCCGTTTTACCCATAGACGGACGCGCCGCAATCAATACCAGATCCGATGGCTGTAATCCCGCTGTCCGGTAATCCAAATCAATAAACCCTGTCGGTATTCCCGTAACATTTCCGTCCTGCTGTGACGCTTTTTCAATCTTTTCCAGTGCGTTCATGACAACCTGACGAATCGGCACATAGTCTCCACCGGTACGGCTTGACAACAATGCAAAAATATCATGTTCGGTCTTATCCAGAACACTTTCGAGCGATTCTTTGCCCGCATAGCACTCATTCTCTATCTCTTCCGTGACCCGGATGAGTTTCCGCTTCATGGAATTTTCTTTTACAATATTACAATAATATTTGACATTCGCGGATGTCGGAACCGCACGCACCAATTCTCCAACGAATTCCAGACTGGAGACTTCCTGTGGTACATCCTTTTCCTTGAGTTTATTCTGCAGTGTAACCAGATCCACCGGCTGTCCGCTGCTGTACAATTCGATCATCGCATCAAAGAGAATTCCATACTGCTTGTGATAAAAATCTTCCTGCAGAAGGATCTCCATGGCTGTGTGACAATGGCATCCTGATCCATGATCATGGAACCAATGACCGACTGCTCGGCTTCCAGACTGTTCGGCATCACCCGCTTGATCAGCGTTTCTTCCAAGCGAACTTCCTCCTATTCCTCAACAACCTGAACACGCAGTGTTGCGGTTACCTTTGGATGAAGCTTCACCGGAATCTCATAAGTTCCAAGAGCCTTGATGGATTCGCCCAGCTGCATCTTCTTTTTATCCAGATCCAGCCCTGCCTGCTCTTTTGCAGCCTGTGCAATTTCCTTTGGTGGAAACAGACCCGAAAATACGTCCGCCCTCACCGGATTTGATCTTTACAACAACTTTCTTTGTTCCGATCTCTTCCGCCAGTTCCTTTGCGTGCTCTAAATTTTCAGCTGCCACTTTATCTGCATGCTGATTCTGTAATTTGAGGTCATTCAGATTCTTTGTCGTTGCCTCTACTCCAAGTTTCTTCGGCAGAATTGCATTGCGTGCATAACCGTCACTCACATTTACGATTTCGCCCTTTTTCCCAAGAGCTTTTACATCCTGTAATAATATTACTTTCATTCCTGAATATCTCCTTCTTCAAGCATTTCATCAATGGTCCGCATAATGGCATGTTTTGCCTCGAAATCGTACATCCCGTCAACTGTGCACCAGCCACATTCAAATGACCGCCGCCACCCATTCGTTCCATGATTAACTGTACATTGATCTCATCAATGGAACGCGAACTGATGTATATTTTTCCTGCGTACTCTGTCAGCACAAAAAGATGCCTTGATTCCTATAATATTGAGCAGCTCATTTGCTGCCTGCGCGCCGACAATCGTCGGACTTTCCACGTCCTCACTCGGACAGACAGAAATTGCAAATGCCCCACGGTATACTTCCGCATGACGCACTGCCTCCGCACGGGCTTTATAGCATGCCATATCATTTCGCAGCATTTTACGCACACGGGTCACTTCTGCCCCGGAGCGTCTGAGATATGCTGCCGCCTCAAATGTACCGGACACCTGTTTTGGTCATAAAGTTATTGGTATCAATCAAAATACCTGCATAAATGCAGTCTGCCTCTGCCGGAGAAAGCTTGAATCCCTCCTGGAAGTACTGTAAAACTTCTGCTACCATCTCACAGGCAGAAGACGCATACGGCTCAATATAGGACAGAAGCGGATTTTCAATCACTTCGCTGCCCTGACGGTGATGATCAAACACAACGATCGTATCTGTGCGCGTGAGCAGTTCCGGGCACTCCGTATAACTTGGCCGGTTGGTATCTACCACCATAACCAGGGAATTGCGGCTTACTTCCTCGATTGCAATCTCACTGTTGATAAACATGTCTTCCGGATAGCCTTTTTCCGGAGTAAAACATTCCATAAGCGGCCGGATGGAAGTTGTTGGCTCATTGATCACGATCTGTGCCTTTTTTCCAAGCACACGGGCTGCACAGAAAATTCCAATCCCTGCACCAAGGGAATCGACATCTGTCAGGCTGTGCCCCATGGATAATCACATTCTCACGGCTTTCAATAATTTCATGCAGCGCATGTGCCTTGACCCTCGCTTTTACACGGGTGTTGCGCTCCACCTGTTTTGCCTTGCCGCCAAAATATGCAATATCCTCACCATTTTTTGACAACGACCTGATCGCCGCCCCGTCCGAGTGCCAGATCAATCGCTGCACGTGCCTGCTCATAGTTTTCGTTATAAGAAGTCCCCTTGATCCCGACACCGATACTCAGCGTGACCGCCATCTCATTGCCCACTTTGACCGTCTTGACATCTTCAAGTACACTGAACCGGTCATCCATAAGCTTCTGTAAATATTTATACTTAAATACCACAAAATACTTGTCTTTTTCAATTTTGCGGACAAGCGCATCCATCTTTGAAAAATACTGGTTCACTTTTCGATCGACAAGCGCAATCAGAAGCGAACGCTTCACATCCTCGATACTGTCAAGCGCTTCGTCATAGTTATCAATATAAACAAGTGCCGATACCTGCTTCTGATCCAGATTTTCCTGCTTGCAATGCTGCAGTTCGGTCTCATCAAACAGATACAGTGCCGTCAGGAATTCATCGGAATCCTTCACGTCAATTTCCTTGCTCTCCTCCATGATATCATCAAAATAAATACGATTCAGGGAAATCCGGAAAATGCGCTCCTTTTTTTTTCAATCGTAATATTCTGTGCATCTTCGTGTTTCTGAAGAAACTCACGGGTAATATTGGAAAAAAAGGGTTGTAATTGATTTATGATAGTTTCTCCCCACTCCCGTCAGCTCGGAAAAGCGTTCATTCACCCAAAGAATTTTTCCTGTATAGTCCAGCAGCGCATATGGAATTTCAAACTCATTCAAAAGTTTTTTCTGTACCGTTGCATACTGTGTGGCAAAATTGATAATCTCATTTGCAAGCCGCGGTCTGGTATTATAATATAATCCCAGTTCCAGTACAAAATAGATAGCAATAAATACCGTCAGCAAAAAGCCTGCCGTCACATCGTAAAAATAAAGCCCCACATCTGCGAGTGTCATCGGGATCGTCAGCCACAATGGCCAGCAGAGATACGATCTCAGTTTTCCCTTAAACCGAACCTTTGATTTCATTTACGCTCCTGTTCTTTCCACATCATCGCCCAACTGTGGAATATACCCCCACATCAATAATTTATAGTATAACATTTTCCCTGTGCAAAATAAAGACCTTACTGAGATAACAAAAACTGCCCCATTTTCATGGAGCAGTTTCGTCCAATGCATCACAGATGTATCTGTGTTATCCGTTTTTTTTTTGCAATTTCCACAATGGATTTGCTCAGTCCTGCAATCCCCTGAATATCCGATGGGATAATAATCTTGGTTGCCTGACCGTCTGCTGCCTTGGCAAATGCCTCCAGACTCTTAATCTGAAGTACCGCATTATCCGGAGCAGCTTCCTTGATCATACGGATACCGTCTGCATTGGCCTGCTGGATCTTTAATGTAGCCTCTGCCTGACCCTTCGGCTTCCTTGATGGTTGCTTCCTTCTGTGCCTCGGCACGCAGGATTGCAGCCTGTTTTTCAGCCTCTGCATCGAGAATTGCAGACTCCTTATTTCCTTCTGCAACCAGAATCGTAGATTTCTTCTCACCTTCTGCACGAAGAATTGCTTCACGTCTTTCACGCTCTGCCTTCATCTGTTTCTCCATGGCATCCTGAATTGCCTTTGGTGGGATGATATCCTTTAACTCTACACGGTTTACCTTGATTCCCCATGGGTCTGTTGCCACATCCAGCGTTGCACGCATCTTGGTGTTGATGGTCTCACGTGATGTCAATGTCTCATCCAGCTCCAGTTCACCAATGATGTTTCGAAGTGTTGTTGCGGTCAGGTTCTCGATCGCCATAATCGGATTTTCTACGCCGTAGGCATAAAGCTTTGGATCCGTGATCTGGAAAAACACGACCGTATCGATCTGCATGGTTACGTTATCCTTCGTGATTACCGGCTGCGGTGCGAAATCAACCACCTGTTCCTTCAACAAAACCCTTTTTGCAATACGGTCAATAAACGGCACCTTAAAATGCAGCCCTACTGACCATGTGGTAAGATACCCTCCAAGTCTCTCCACAACTACCGCATGCGCCTGTGGAACAATTTTCACACAGTTCACAATAATGACCAATGCAATGATCACTACAATGAGAATTACAACAGGCATAACTTTTTTCCTCCTTTACCTATACCTTTTCTACTATAAGTTTGACACCACTGATTGCCAGAATTTTTTGCTTCTTCTCCCGGTTCAATGATCTCATTATCATTACGGGTACGCACCGTCCACTCCCTGTCCATGAACAACTGCCATCCCGGTCTGATCCATATTACTGACGCGCTCGGAAATCCGTATATTTTCCCCAATCAGGCTATCCGCGTTTGTTCTTTGCATTTTAGCATTTACATATTTACGCGCCCACGGTCTTGTCGCAACAAGCAAAAAGAATGGATACCAACTAAAAATACCAGAAACTGCACCACCGGATTTACCCCCCTGCCATTGCCATAACCAGTGCCGCAAGTGCACCTGCGGCAAACCATATGCACGTTAGTCCGATTGTTGCAAGTTCTCCCAGAACAAACACAATCAAAAGTACCATCCAAAGCAATTCATACGGATCCATCGCTCTTATAATTATCATAGACTCTCCCTCTTTTCTGCCACTTTTTTTATTTTGGCGAATGCACAGAATACATACCGGCATTTTCCATCCGAATCACAAATGCTTTTGCAAATCCGGCTGCTTTTGCATAATGCTGAATCTGTGGCTGTTGCACCAGTTTTAAGTCCCATCCGTGCATCTGCACGATTTTTGACACGATGGAAAGTCCAAGTCCGTTCCTCCCATCGCTTACCCGCGCTTTGTCCCCACGCGTAAAAGGATCAAACAAATGCTGCGCCTGTTCCTCTGAATTAGAATTCCGCTGTCTGCCACCAATACATAAATCCGCTCCCAGCTCCCTATAAGCAAACAGTCCGATTCTTGTTCCCTTTGGATTGTGCTGCATGGCATTTGTCAGAAGGTTTGTCACTACACGGGATAACTGAAGTTCATCCGCCCAGACCGGTATCGTTTCCTCCGGAATATCTGCTGTCAGTGTCATTCCGTTTTCTTCCATCTCTGCATACAGCATTGCCGCATTTTCTCTGAGAAGTTCACACAAATCAAGCGTTTTTCCATTTAATGCAAACCCTTCACTATCCAGTTTTACATATTCAAACAACAAATTGATCAGATTTCCGATCCGAACGGATTTATTCTGGATGGCATCCAGATATTCCTGCTGCTTTTTCCGGTTCCTGTACCATATGATCCGCCAGCGCTTTTGCGTAGCCGGATACGGTCGTGACCGGTGTCCGAAGATCATGTGCGATATCGGAAAGCATCAGATTCCGCTTGCGGTCAAACTCTCTCTGCTGCTGTTCGCGCTCCTCCTGGATCTGATGAAATTCCCGCCATCACAATCCGCGCGAACGTTATCGCACCCAAAATATAAGGAAGCAGCATACACACCATTAACAGCAGAAGAACCACAAACAGCAGGATGGCTTTCCATCCTTCCATCTCCTGTACGACGACGGAACTCCTTGTCGCCGGAAGTGCATTGCCCAGCCAGTCCTGTAATCGTTCCCCTGTCCACTGCATCATTCCCTGCAGCGGTGATGGCAAAAGCATCCGGACGGCATTTACTATCAGCAATAACAGAACACATATGATAAAAATAAACAGATCCGTCTTTCCAACGGATGACTGCCTCTGGTAATTCGGGAAAAAGACTTTCATTACCACAGGCATAACCGCCTGACTGATCAGGAAACTGATCAGCGACTGTGCAATCGTTACCAATACAAGGATATAAATAAACCGTTTGATCAAAAACGCCTGTAAATCACGCATTGCTATTTCTCCAGTCGATAGCCCAATCCGCGGATGGTTCGAATATAAGCTGCCGGGTCTTCATCAAGTTTTGCCCTCAGCTTGCTGATGCAGACCATAATATTATTGTCTGCAACCACATAAGTGTCACCCCATCCCTGTTCATAGATCTGTTGTTTGGTAAACACTTTTCCCGGATGCTTCATAAATAACTCCATGATCCGGTACTCTACCGAAGTCAGTTCAATCGGTTCTCCATTTTTTTTTGAGTACGCAGCCTTCCGGATCCAGTTCCAGATCCCGGACGGTCAGCATACCGGATGACAGTTCCGCTGTCCCCAGAGCATAAAACCGACGGATATTTAAATTGACACGTGCTACTGCCTCCAAAGGATTGAACGGTTTTGCCAGATAATCATCTGCCCCGAGATTTAACCCCAGAATCTTCTCGGAATCCGCATCCTTTGCCGAAAGTATCATAACGGGAATATTGCTTGTTTTACGTAATTCCTGCAACACATGGTATCCGTCCATCTCCGGCATCACAATATCCAGCAGACACAGATCCACATGTTCTTTCTTCAGCAGTTCTAGTGCCTGCTTCCCGTTTTCTGCCTCAATAATCTGATAATTTTCATTTTCCAGATACAACCGGAGAAGCGTCCGTATCTCCGGCTCATCATCTGCAATTAAAATCGTATAATTCATACATTCTCCTGCCGGAAAGGTGAATTCACCGGATCCTCCTGCTGTGTAAATCCGTTTGAACCAGCCGGGTTTGCATAGCACAGTGCCTCATACAGTGCGGCATGTGTTGCATTCACATATGGTGACACATAAAAAGATTGCAAGAATTCCAAGTGTCAGTCCGGATAAAATGTACCATCCGATAAAGGACAGATCCAAAACAAATGCTTTCCATTTCTGTCCCTGCATCATACGCTTGCTTTCCGCAAATGCCTGCTCTTTGGTCATCTGCGGGTTATCTGCCAGAAGGTACGGAATCATCATATATTCATATGCTTTTTACAATACCCGGAATGATAAAAAGCAATGACCATAAAACCGTAAACAGATCACGGAAAAACATTGTCTTTGCAACATTCCTGTAATTATTGTCAAATCCATATCCAATGTTCCCAATCTGTGCCGGCTCGTTTAAGTTGCGGATAAAGAATCTCCTGCATCCAACCTCCAACGGATTTATGATAAATACATCAACCAGAAGTATAAGGACAAAAATCACCAGAAAAACAACTATGAGTATGCCGATGGCGATCGCTGCTGCGACCATACCGCCCATCATTCCCCTGTTTCCTGCTTTCAGTCCGTCCTTAAAGCCTTCTTCAAGCCCAGCCTCAAAATCGCGTAGTGAACCATCATCACTGTCATAACTGCTGTCATAATCATAGGAACTGCCTGCCTGATTATCCGATCCATGTAAGGAACCGGTTGCACTGCTGATGTTGCCCGAAGCAGCTCCGCTTCCCCCCTGCAATCAGTGTCAGCAACAGGCTGATCAGAATACATTTCCAATAATTTCGTTTAAATGTTGCTTTCGCCCTTCCCTTTAATTGTGCGCGACTCCACATATCAAATTCCTCCATTTCCTTTTGATGATATCATCATAACACCAAATCCTTATCTTAAAAATCGCTGCACCTTAACGTTACCTTAACAACGTGTATTTAATTTGCCTGTTTCTTCTTCGGCAAAAGAAGGCTCAACAGAAGGGAAACAACAAACACTCCTGCCACGGCATTTCCATTGAAGATATCTCCCACTTCTTTCGGAAATGCGGAAAAGAAGTTGCCGGATGTCTGTGTCAGTCCAACCCCGATACAAAAAAAAGGGAAACAATAATCATTGTACGGTCATTAAATTCGCAATTTTTTAACATTTTGATCCCCTCATACATGATTGAACCAAACATCATAACGGTACATCCGCCAAGCACTGCCTGCGGCAGTGAATTAAAAAAATGCTCCGAGTGGCGGGAACAAAGAAGCAAGAATTAAAATCAGTGCCCCAATAAAAATCGTAAAACGGTTGATCACCCTTGTCATGGTAACCAGTCCGACATTCTGGCTGAACGATGTCAGTGGCAGGCATCCAAAGCATCCGGAAATTGCACTGGAAAATCCATCCACAGCAAGTGAGCCCTGAAGTTCCTCCATTTTAAGGTCACGTCCAAGTGCTCCGGTACACACAGCAGTTGTCGCGCCAGTTGTCTCTGCTGCTGAAACCAGAAAGACAATCGCAATGGTTAAGAAGGATCCAAGATTAAATACCGGCTTATGGCTGGTGAAAAACACAAGTTTTGGAATGCTGAAAAAATCCTACCTGGTCAATGGTCTCCTGAATTCCGGAAAAATCCACCATAGGTGCAATCCCTGCAACCGTAAATATAATAGAAAGAATATATCCGAAAATAAGTCCCACCAGAATATTCAGATTCTTATAAACACCCTTTAACACATATCTTGCCACCAGACACACGATAAGGGTCAGGGCACCTACCAGCAGATGATACCATGCCCCGAACCAGAGCTGCACTGCAGACGATCAGGACGGGTGCCAGATTTGCTACAAACATGGCAAGCACATGTTGAAGGCCAAACGGAATTGCTTTTCTCATGTATAGACAAAGACAGTTTATCATCTTATTGCCCATAGTGTCAAACAGGATTTCCCGGTTGCGGTATAATTATCATCTGTGCTATACTATGAACAATTAGCGTGTGAAAGCGTACAAAAAAGAGGAGGATTTATTTATGACATCTGCACAAATATGCATCATGATTGCCATTATCGTATACCTTATTGGTATGATCTATATTGGTTTCCGATGTTCCAAGAAAAACAACAGTACTGACGATTTCTATCTGGGTGGCAGAAAACTCGGTCCTTTCGTAACCGCGATGAGTGCCGAAGCCTCTGACATGAGCAGCTGGCTTCTGATGGGACTTCCGGGCGTTGCTTACCTCACTGGAATTTCAGATGCCGGATGGACAGCAATCGGACTGGCTGCTGGTACATACATTAACTGGCTGATCGTTGCCAAACGTATCCGCCGCCGCTATACGCACACCTGCAACAATTCCATTACCATCCCATCGTTCTTCAGCAACCGCTATCGCGATGAAAAAAAAAAATGCTGCAGGTCATTGCTGCTATTTTTATTGTTATCTTTTTTATTCCGTATACAGCATCCGGTTTTGCGGCATGCGGAAAACTTTTTCCAGCTTATTCGGGGTAAAGTATCTGACCGCCATGATCATCAGTGCTATCGTAATTGTGGCATACACGACACTTGGCGGATTTCTTGCTGCTTCCACAACGGACTTTATCCAGAGTATCATCATGTCGGTTGCTCTGATTGTAGTTCTGATCTGTGGTGTAGAAACTGCTGGCGGTATCGGTGCCGTTATCCACAACGCCTCCGAGCTTCCGGGATATCTCTCCATGACACTTTCCTATGATGTAAACACCGGAAAGGCCGCTCCTTACAGTGCCCTGACCATTGTTTCCACTGCCGCATGGGGACTTGGATATTTCGGTATGCCGCATATCCTGCTCCGCTTTATGGCAATCGAGGATGAAAAAAAAACTGAAACTGTCCCGCCGCGTTGCAACCATCTGGGTCGTAATCTCCCTGTTCGTTGCCGTCTTTATCGGTGTGATCGGTTATACCATGAGCAAAGTCGGCGCGCTGGAGATGCTGACCGGATCGAATTCCGAAACCATTATCGTAAAAATTTCCGCCCTGCTCTCCCAGCACGGTGTGATATTTGCCCTGCTTGCGGGTGTGATTCTCGCCGGCATTTTAGCTTCCACCATGTCCACTTCGGACTCGCAGCTGCTGGCTGCATCTTCTGCGGTTTCTTCCGACATTCTCGGTGCTTTCCGCAAAGATTCTTCCAACAAAAACGGAAGCATGGCAGCCGCAAGAATTACACTCCTTGTAATTTCTGTCGTTGCCGCATTCATTGCCAGAAATCCGGACAGTTCCGTATTTGCCATCGTTTCTTTCGCCTGGGCTGGATTCGGTGCCGCATTCGGATACGGTTGTTTCTGTTTTCCCCTGTTCTGGAAACGTACCAACAAATGGGGCGCACTTGCCGGTATGGTCTGCGGGGGGTTCCATGGTATTTATCTGGAAATACCTGATCCGCCCGCTCGGTGGTATCTGGAACATCTATGAACTGCTTCCTGCATTCCTGATTGCCTGCGCTGCGATCGTAATCGTCAGTCTGCTGACACCAAAACCTTCCAAAGAAATCGAAGAGGAATTTGACCGGGTCGCACAGATGAAATAAATCTTTTTAACTTTGTATACCAAAAATGTCGGTAGATATCTGACAGATATCTACCGACATTTTTAATTCTTATTTTCAATTATGCTTTGATCCTAGCGGCGGATCTTTACAGACTTCACACTGCTGTATGGACTGTAATACTTTGTTCCATCTACAGTAACATAGCTGCGGATCTTGTAATAATAAGTTCCTTTGGTGAGTTTTTGCCCTTGTATAAGACTGCATCTCACCATCTTTTTGTAGCCGCAATCTTCTTGTATCCATAATCATATGCTCCCTTGGAGCGGTAGATTTCATAGCCGGTAACGGCAGTACCTGGCAGCCATGTGATACGGACTTTTTGATCCGTGTGCACGCAATCTTGTGATAACCGGCTTCTCCGGCTTAATAATAAAGCTTGTCTTTGCAGATCCCGTATAATTACCGGTTCCCACTACCATAACAGCAGCTTTTCCCGGTGCACCATTGTCACTATAATTCAGATAGTAATCCGAACCTTCTTTTTTAAAAACAATGTTATTTAATGTAACGGTAACTTCCGGTTTTACGGAAGATCCCGTATAACTTTGTGTTGCAATTTTGCTGATCACTGCATTTGCAAGATTATTGGATGAAACCGTTGTATTTCCGTTTCCATGATTTACAATACGGAAATAAACTGTTCTGCTTCCATAATAATTTCCGATTCCGTTAATTGTTACGGATGCAGTACCGATATTGCGGTTGTTGCTGTAAGTAAGTGTATAATCTCTT